>Ga0209498_1000024_pt1 | contig 84413 bp, 90 predicted proteins | sample WalLakDeSediment_FD_184131 | JGI IMG/M metagenome (GOLD analysis project Ga0209498, IMG submission 184131) | Lake sediment microbial communities from Walker lake, Nevada to study Microbial Dark Matter (Phase II) - Walker Lake 11/02/13 Deep... | ecosystem: Environmental > Aquatic > Freshwater >... | reverse complement strand
CAAGCCCGGAACCCCTGGTTACCAAGACCATGGTCCAGGCGGCCCTGAAGGCGCGGCGCCGCAAGCCGATCTTCATCGTGGACCTCGCCGTGCCGCGGGACGTCGAGCCGGCCGTCAGCGAGCTCGAGGACGTGTACCTGTACACCGTCGACGATCTGCAGGGCGTGGTTGACGAGAATGTGAAGGCGCGCGAGGAGGCGGCCGCCCACGCGCGGAGAATCATCGACGTAGAGGTCATCCGCTTCGCGCAGACCCTCAAGACCCGCGATGCGGCGCCGACGATCCGCTCGGTGCGCAGTCGCGCCGAGGAGATCCGCGCCGCGGTCAACGAGCAGGCGCTGCGCATGCTGGAGCAAGGCCGTTCGCCGGACGAAGTCATGGACTTTCTCTCGCGCACCCTCACCAACAAGCTGATGCATCTGCCCAGCGTCGGCATGCGCCGCGCCGGAGAAGAAGGCGACCAGGAACTGCTGACCGCGGCGCGCCGACTGTTCGGCCTCGAAGCCGAGGACTGATTGAAAGACTCCATCGTCAACAAGCTGGCGAGCCTCGTGGAGCGCCACGAGGAAGTTTCCGCCCTCCTTTCGGATCCCGGGGTCATCGGCGACCAGGCCCGGTTCCGCGAGCTTTCGCGCGAGTACGCCCGGCTCGAACCGCTGGTGCGCGACTACCAGGCATGGCGCGGCGCGCGCGCCGAGCTCGAGGCCGTGAGCGAGATGGCCGGGGACAAGGATCCGGAGTTGCGCGCGATGGCGGAAGAGGAGCTCGCGGGCACGGAGGTGCGGCTCGAGTCGCTGGAGACGGTGCTGAAGAAGCACCTCGTGCCGCATGACCCGCTGGACGAGGCGAACATCTTCCTCGAGATCCGCGCGGGCACTGGCGGCGACGAGGCCGCGATCTTCGCGGGCGACCTGTTCCGCATGTATTGCCGCTACGCCGAGCGCGTGAGCTGGGGGATCGAGATTCTCTCCGCGAGCGAGGGCGAGCACGGCGGCTATCGCGAGGTGATCTCGCGCGTGGTAGGGCGCGGTGTCTATTCGCGGCTGAAGTTCGAGTCCGGCGCCCACCGCGTCCAGCGCGTGCCCGAGACGGAGTCGCAGGGCCGCATCCACACCTCGGCCTGCACGGTCGCCGTGCTGCCGGAACCGGAGAAAATGGAGGAGATCGACGTCAATCCCGCCGACCTGCGCGTCGACACCTACCGCGCTTCGGGCGCCGGCGGGCAGCACGTCAACAAGACGGACTCTGCGGTGCGCCTGACGCACCTGCCGACCGGCATCGTCGTCGAGTGCCAGGACGAGCGCTCGCAGCACAAGAATCGGGCCCGCGCCATGGCGCTGCTGCAGGCCCGGCTGATGGATGCAGAGCGCGGCCGGCGCGAGGCCGCCCAGGCGCAGAGCCGGCGCCTCCAGGTCGGTTCCGGCGACCGTTCCGAGCGCATCCGCACCTACAATTTCCCGCAGGGCCGGGTCACCGATCACCGCATCAACCTCACCCTCTACCGGCTCGAGGAAATCATGGCCGGCGATCTCGACCAGGTCATCGAGCCGCTGGCCAGCGAATACCAGGCCGACCAGCTCGCCGCGCTGGCCGAGTAAACACAGCGGAGGCAACGGCATGGGAGTACTCGGGAACGTTCTGGAAGCCATCGGCAACACGCCGCTGATCAGGCTGCGCGGTCCGTCCGAGGAGACTGGCTGCGAGATTCTCGGCAAGGCAGAGTTCATGAACCCCGGCGGCTCGGTGAAGGATCGGGCCGCGCTGGGGATCGTGCGCGATGCGGAGGCCCGCGGCCAGCTCAAGCCCGGCGGCGTGATCGTGGAGGGCACCGCCGGCAATACGGGCATCGGGCTCGCGCTGGTCGGCAACGCACTGGGCTACCGCACGGTCATCGTCATGCCGGATACGCAGAGCCAGGAAAAGATCGATACGCTGCGGGCCTACGGCGCCGAGGTGAAGCTGGTCCCCGCGGTGCCCTACAAGAATCCCGACAACTACGTGCACGTCTCCCAGCGGGTCGCCGCAGAGCTCGCGGCCACGGAGCGGAACGGCGCCTTGTGGGCCAACCAGTTCGACAACACCGCGAACTACGCCTTCCACCTGACGACTACCGGCCCCGAGATCTGGGCCCAGACCGGCGGCAGGATCGACGGCTTCATCTGCTCCGTCGGCACGGGCGGCACCCTCGCGGGTGTCAGCCGCGCGCTGAAGGCCCGCGATGGACATGTGCGCATCGGCCTCTCGGACCCGACCGGCTCCGCGCTCTACCACTATTACACCCATGGTGAACTCAAGGCCGAGGGCGGCTCCATCACCGAGGGCATCGGCAACGGGCGGGTGACGAAAAACCTCGCGGAGGCCATGGTCGACCATGCGTTTCAGCTGCCCGACACGGAGTCGATCCCGCTGGTGTTCCGCCTGCTGCAGGAGGAAGGCTTGCTGCTGGGCGGCTCGAGCGGCGTCAACGTAGCGGGCGCGATCCGCCTGGCGCGCGAACTCGGCCCGGGCCACACCATCGTCACCATCCTGTGCGATTCGGGCCTGCGCTACCGGCAGCGCCTGTTCAACGCGGAGTTCCTGGCGTCGAAGGGCCTGCCGGTGCCGGAGTTCCTGCGGGGCTGAAGGGCCCCCGGGCTAGAGCCCCGCAGCCGAAAACGCCCGGTCGAGGTCGGCGACCAGGTCGTCGCATTCCTCGATGCCCACCGACAAGCGGATGAGTGCGTCGCTGATGCCGAGCCGCGCGCGCCGCTCGGCCGGCACCGAGGCGTGCGTCATGATCGCCGGGTGATTCACCAGGCTTTCGACCCCGCCGAGGCTCTCGGCGAGGGCGAACAACCGGCAATGCTCCAGGAAGCCGCGCGCTGCCTGGAGGCCGCCCTCGATGACGAAGCTGACGATGCCGCCGCCGCCGGCCATCTGGCGGCGGGCGAGCGTGTGCTGCGGGTGCGAATCGAGCCACGGGTAGAGCACGCGCTCGACGCCGTGCCGGCCTTCCAGCCAGCGCGCGATCGCCAGCCCGTTGGCGCTGTGCCGTTCCATGCGCAGCGCGAGCGTCTTCACCCCGCGCAGCACCAGGAAGCTGTCGAACGGCCCCGCAACGGCGCCGATCGAGTTCTGCAGGAAGGCCAGCTGCTCGGCGAGGGCCGCATCGCGCACCGCGACCACGCCGCCGACCACGTCCGAGTGGCCGTTCAGGTACTTGGTCGCCGAATGCATCACGATGTCGGCGCCGAGTTCCAGCGGCCGCTGGCCCCAGGGGCTGGCAAAGGTATTGTCGACCACCACCAGCGCGCCATGCGCCCTGGCGCGCGCCGCCACCGCCGCGATGTCGACGAGCTTCAGCATCGGGTTGGTCGGCGTCTCGATCCAGACCATGCGCGTGTCGTCCTGCAGGGCGCGCTCGAACGCCGCGAGGTCGGAAAGGTCCGCATAGCTGACCCTGAGCCCGGCGCTGCGCGCGCGCACCCGGTTGAACAGCCGCCCGGTGCCGCCGTAGAGATCATCCATGGCGACCACGTGGCTGCCGGCGTCGAGCAGCTCCAGCAGCGTCGCGATCGCCGCCATGCCGGAGGCGAAGGCGAAGCCGTGCGTGCCGCCCTCGAGATCGGCGAGGCAGCGCTCCCACGCCATCCGGGTCGGGTTCTGCGTGCGCGAGTACTCGTAGCCCTGGTGGACGCCGGGACTCGACTGCACGTAAGTGGAGGTCGCGTAAATCGGCTGCATCACGGCGCCGGTGCTCGGATCCGGCTCCTGCCCCGCATGGATGGCGCGCGTGCCGAACCCGTCGCGCCGTTCGCTATTGCTCATCGCGTTCCCTCTGGTGCAGGCGCCGCAGGTAATTCAATACATCGGAGCGGGTGATCAGGCCGAGAAATCGCTGTCCCGCGTTTTCGGTGACGGCCGCATAGGAGTCGCCATGCAGCAGCGCCACGAGGTTGTCCAGCGAGGTGTTCTTGTCCACCTTCAGGAACTGCGTGCGCATCGCGTGCCGCACCGGCTCGGCCATCAGCGCGGGGCGGCCGAAGGTGAACCGGATGATGTCGTCCTCGGTGATGACGCCGACGAGCCGGTCCTCGTTCATCACGGGCAACTGGGAGAACCCCGCGTTGCGCAGCCGGTTATGGGCGGTCGTGATGACATCGTCCGCGCCCACCGTGATGGTCGCGCGATGCTCATGGGGACGGCCGATCAGGTCGCGCAGGTCGCCGTGCTCCGGGCGCTGAATGAAGCCCTGGTCCTCCATCCAGAAGTCGTTATACAGCTTGGAGAGGTACTTGTTGCCCGTGTCGCAGGCGAAGGCGACGACCCGTTTGGGCGTCTGCTGCTCGCGGCAGTAGCGCAGCGCGGCGACCAGCAGGGTGCCGGAGGAGGACCCCGCCAGCACGCCCTCCTTGCGCAACAGCTCGCGGGCCGCGGAGAAGGACTCGGCATCGGTCACGGTGTAGGCGCTGCCCACCATCGACAGGTCGCAGATGTCCGGGATGAAATCCTCGCCGATGCCTTCCACCAGCCACGGCCCGCCCGGCACGATCTCGCCGGTTTTGACGTAGTGGGCGAGGATCGAGCCCTGCGGGTCCGCGAGCACGAACTCGAGCTCCGGCGCCACGCGCCGGAAAAAATTCGTCATCCCGGAGATCGTGCCGCTGGAGCCCACGCCCACGACGATCGCGTCCACGTCGTGCTCCATCTGCGCCCAGATTTCCGGCGCGGTGGTCTGCTCGTGCGCCATCGGGTTGTCGGGGTTGCCGAACTGGTTGACGTAGTACCCGCCCCGCTCCGTCGCGATACGCTGCGCGAGATCCTGGTAGTACTCAGGGTGCCCCTTGCCGACGTCCGAACGTGTCAGGACGATCTCGGCGCCCATCGCGCGCAGGTTGAAGATCTTCTCCTGGCTCATCTTGTCGGGGAGGACGAGGACCAGCGTGTAGCCCTTCTGCGCGGCCGCCAGGGCCAGCCCGATCCCCGTGTTGCCCGCGGTCGCCTCGACCAGCAGGTCGCCGGGCTTGATGTCGCCGCGCTTCTCGGCCTCCTCGATCATGGAGATGCCGATGCGATCCTTGATCGAGCCGCCCGGGTTCATCAGCTCGAGCTTCAGGAACAGGCGGCAGGGACCGGTGTCGATGCGGGTCACCTCGAGCAGCGGCGTGTTGCCGACCATCTCGAGCACGTTGCGGTAGATCCTCATCGCCCCTCCGCGGCGTTCAACCGGGGCGCGGGAGTCGCGCGGCCGGCGAGCTCCGCGTATTCTACACGCCCCGATCAGGGCACCGGACCGGGCATGGCTGACGACGACTACGATCTCTCCATCAGGCAGTACCTCGAAGATGGCGCGGCGATCCTGCGCGCCGTCAGCGACAGCCCGCGCCTCGAGGCCGAACTGCTGATGGGTCTCGTCCTGAGGAAGCCGCGCAGCTTCCTGCATGCCTGGCCCGAAGAGCGGCTCAGCATGCCCCAGGCGAAATGCTTCGAGACACTGCTACGGCGCCGCTTTGCGGGCGAGCCGATCGCCTACATGACCGGCATCCGCGAGTTCTGGTCGATGCCGCTCAAGGTCACGCCCGATGTGCTGATCCCGCGCCCGGAAACCGAGCTGCTGGTCGAAAAGGCGCTGCTGCGCCTGCCGGACGACGAGGACCTGCGCGTGCTCGACCTCGGCTCGGGCTCGGGCGCTGTATCGCTCGCCATCGCGAAAGAGCGCCCGCGAGCCCACGTCGTCGGGGTGGATATCTCCCGCGCCGCGCTGGACGTGGCGCTCTTGAACGCCAAGCTCCAGAAGCTCGCCAATGTCGAGTTTCGGGACAGCGACTGGTTCGACGCGGTGCGGGGAGAGAAATTCCATGTCGTCGTGGGCAACCCGCCCTACGTCGCCGAGGACGATCCGCACCTGTCGCGCGGCGATGCGCTGTTCGAGCCGCGGCTGGCGCTCGACGCGGGACCGGCGGGCATGGCGTGTTTTCGCGCGATCATCGACCGTGCGCACAACTACATCGTGCGCCAGGGCTGGCTGCTGCTCGAGCACGGTCCCGATCAGCATCTGCCCCTGCGCCGGCTGCTCGAGGGGCAGCACTACCACGACATCACGATCCACAAGGACGCGGCCGGCCACGATCGAGTGACCGAGTGCCGCTTCGTGGAGTAAGCGCATGAGCACCGACCGTTACGCGCGCCACCTCGCGCTCGCCGGGTTCGGCGCCGCCGAGCAGGCGCGGCTGCGCGACGCGACCGCGCTGGTGATCGGCGCCGGGGGCCTCGGCTCGCCCGCGTTGCTGTATCTCGCCGCGGCCGGCATCGGCCGCCTCGTGGTCAGCGACTTCGACAACGTGGACATCACCAACCTGCAGCGCCAGGTCCTGTTCGCCACCGACGACGTCGGCCGGTCCAAGGCGGAGGCCGCCGCCGCGCAACTCGAGGCGCTCAATCCCGACACGGCGGTCACGCCGATCGGCGCCCGGCTGTCCGGCGAGGCGCTGGCCGCCGCCGTCGCGGCGGCGAACGTCGTGCTGGACTGCTGCGACAACTTCGCCACGCGCTTCGCCGTGAACGCCGCCTGCGTCGCCGCCCGCAAGCCGCTGGTCTCGGGCGCCGCGATCCGCTTCGAGGGCCAGCTGGCGGTGTTCCGCGCCGACCGGCCCGGCTCGCCCTGCTATCGCTGCCTGTGGGAGGAGGAGTCCGAGGAGCTGGAGAACTGCCGCGGCAACGGCGTGCTCGGCCCGGTGACGGGCGTGATCGGCAGCATGATGGCGGTCGAGGCCCTGAAGATCGCCAGCGGCTGCGCGCCCTCCGCGGACGGCAGGCTGATGTTGTACGACGCGCGCGAGGGCAGCTGGCGCAGCCTGCGGCTCGAGCGCGACCCCGCATGCCCGGTGTGCGGAGGACGCCGACCATGCGCCGAGTTGTAACGATGCTGGCGGCGATGATGCTCGCCGTTCCTTGAGTGGTGATGGCCGAACAAGACCCGTTCCTGTGGCTCGAGGACGTCGAGGGCGACGATGCGCTGACCTGGGCACGCGCCCGGAACGAGCGCGCCGAGGCGCGGCTGACGGCGCACCCGGCCTTCGCGGCCATTCACGAGCGCAATCTCGAGATTCTCAACTCCGACGAGCGGCTGGCGATCCCGGCGCTGCAAGGCGGCGCGATCTACAACTTCTGGCGCGATGCGAACAACGTGCGCGGCTTGTGGCGCCGCACGAGCCCGGAGCGCTATCGCGGCGAGCGCCCCGAGTGGCAGGTCATCCTGGACCTCGACAAGCTTGCCGAAACGGAGGGGCAGAACTGGGTGTGGGGCGGCGCGAACTGCCGCTACCCGGCTTACGATCGCTGCCTGGTGTCCCTCTCCATCGGCGGCGCGGACGCCTCCGTGCAGCGCGAGTTCGACCTGCAGCGGCGCGAGTTCGTGGCAGATGGCTTCCGGCTGCCCGAGTCCAAGAGCAGCATCGGCTGGCGCGACCTGGACTCGGTGTTCCTGGGCCCGGCGTTCAGCGCCGACCAGGTCACCGACTCAGGCTACCCGCGCCTCGTGCAGGTCTGGCGCCGCGGCACGCCGCTCGAGGAGGCCGAGACGGTGTTCGAGGGCGTACGCGGCGACGTCGCCAGTGTCGGCTCGCGGATCTGGGACGGCGAGACCCACTATGACTTCATCACCCGCATGCTGGACTTTTTCTCCCGCGAGTACCACCTGGTGCGCGACGGCCGGACGCACGCGCTGAACATCCCGCGCGATGCGGAGCTCGCGGGCATCCTGGACGGCCAGCTGCTGCTGCAGCTCAAGTCCGACGGGTCGGTCGGCGGCCGCGAGTTCCGACAGGGCGCCCTGGTGGCCGGACCCGTCGAGTCCTTCCTCGGCGAGACGCCGCGCCTGGAGGAAGTCTTCACCGCCGGAACCTACGCCGCGGTGACCGAGGTGAACACCACGCGCAGCGCGGTCCTGGTGACGGTGCTGGACGACGTGGTCGGCCGCCTGCTGCGCTTCACGCACGATGAGGACGGCTGGCACCAGACCGAGCTTGAGGTGCCCGCCATGGGCAACGTCAGCGTGGCGAGCGCCGATGATGCCTCCGACCGGTTCTACTTCACCCACGCCGGCTTCCTGTCGCCGACCGCGCTGTTCGAGGCCGATGCAGCCACCGCCGCCAGCGCGCGGGTCCGCGCCGAGCCGGCGTGGTTCGACGCGGCCGGCCTGCAGGTCATGCAGCATCACGCGGTCTCCGCCGACGGCGAGCGCATCCCCTACTTCGTCGTCACGCCGCGCGGCTTCGAGGCGCACGGCAAGAACCCGACCCTGGTGTTTGCCTACGGCGGCTTCGAGGTCCCCTACCCGCCCCACTACTCCGGCCTGGTGGGCTCGGCCTGGCTGGCGCGCGGCGGCGTCTACGTCGTGGCCAACATCCGCGGCGGCGGCGAGTTCGGGCCGCGCTGGCACCAGGCGGCGCTGCGCGAGAACCGCCAACGCGCCTTCGACGACCTGATCGCCGTGGCCGAGGACCTGGTCGAGCGCAAGATCACCTCCCCGCGCCACCTCGGTATTCGCGGCGGCAGCAACGGGGGCCTGCTGGTGGGCGCGGTGATGGGGCAGCGGCCCGACCTGTTCAATGCGGTCATCTCCCAGGTGCCGCTGCTGGACATGCGGCGATATCACCTGCTGCTGGCGGGTGCGAGCTGGATGGCGGAGTACGGCAACCCGGACGAGCCGGCGGACTGGGCGTACATCAGCCGCTATTCGCCCTACCAGAACCTCTCGGCCGAGGCGGAGTACCCCGTCGCCTTCTTCACGACCTCGACGCGCGACGACCGGGTTCATCCCGGGCACGCGCGCAAGATGGTGGCGAAGATGCTGGACCAGGGCCACGAGGTGCTCTACTACGAGAACATCGAGGGCGGCCACGGCGGCGCAGCGAACCTTAAGCAAAGCGCCTACATCAACGCATTGATGTTCAGCTACCTGCTCGAGCGGCTGGGCCCTGCGCCGGGCGAGGAGTAGCCGGTCTCACGCCTCGGCCACCGCCCAGGCGTGCAGGAGCTCCTCGATGCGCCCGAACACCTCGCGGATGACGGCCGGCTCCGGCAGGGTCGTGATGCGGAAGTGATCGTTGTAGGGCGTGTTGAAGCTGACCCCGGGCGCGACGAGCACGTGCTTGCGCTCGAGCAGCTCGTAGGCGAAGCGCTCGTCATCGAAGTCCGGCAGGTCGGCCGTCCGCACGCGCGGGAAGGCGTACATCGCGCCAGCCGGGGCCACCAGGTCGAGAAACGCGCTCGCCGCGGCGGCATCGACGATCGCCTGGCGGGACTCATACAGCCGGCCCCCCGGGCTCACGAGGTCGCGGATGCTCTGGTAGCCGCCGATCGCGGTCTGCACCGCCCACTGGCCGGGCACGTTGGCGCACAGCCGCAACGCCGACAACAGCTCGATGGACTGCAGGTAGCGGTCGGCCGTCTCCCGGTTGCCTGAGAACGACACCCAGCCGACACGGTAGCCGCAGGCGCGATAGACCTTCGACAGGCCGGAGAAGGTGCCACACAGCGTGTCGCGCACGAGCGTCGCCATGGGGACATGCTCGACGCCGCCATAGGTCATCGCGTCGTAGATCTCGTCGCTGAACACCACGAGGCGATGCCGCTCGGCGATCCGGACGAGCGCCTCGAGCAGGCTGCGCGGGTAGACCGCGCCGGTCGGATTGTTGGGGTTGATGACGACCAGCGCGCGGGTGCGCGGCGTCACCAGGCGCTCGACCTCCTCCGGATCCGGCATGAAGCCGTTCTCCGGCCGGCAGGGATAGTGCACCGCCCGCGCGCCATTGAGCACGGTCGCGGCCGTCCACAGCGGGTAGTCGGGGCTCGGGATCAGCACCTCGTCGCCGTCGTTCACCAGCGCGCGCAGCGTGAGGTCGATCAGCTCGCTGACGCCGTTGCCGATGAACACGTCCTCGGCAGTGACGCCGATCACGCCGCGGCTCTGCTGCTGCATCACCACGGCTTCGCGCGCCGGGAAGATGCCCTTCTGGTGGCAGTAGGGCTCGCTCGCCTGCAGGTTCTCGATCATGGCCAGGCGCATCGTCTCGGGCGTGCGGAAGCCGTACAGGCCCGGGTTGCCGATGTTCAGCGCGATGATCTCGTAGCCCATGCGCTCGAGTTCCAGCGCGCGCCGCGCCAGCCGGCCGCGGATCTCGTACTTGACGCCGGTGAGCGCCCTGCTGGGCTCGACGATTTCGGGGCTCATGCCAGGTTCCGCTGGTGGTGGATGCTGCGGTGCATTATGGCACCTCGACCCGGTGGGCGACGAGTCGGCGCCGTCAGGCGGCATCACGAGTGTAGCCGAGGATCGGACCCAGCCAGCGCTCGGCCTCCGCCAGCGTCCAGCCCTTGCGCCGGGCGTAATCCTCGACCTGGTCGCGATCGATGCGGCCGACCTGGAAGTAACGCGCTCCGGGATGCGCGAAGTACCAGCCGCTCACCGCCGCCGCCGGCAGCATGGCGTAGCTCTCCGTGAGCTGAATCCCCGCGCGCGCCTCGACGTCCAGCAGCTGCCACAACGTGCCCTTCTCGGTGTGGTCGGGACAGGCCGGGTAACCGGGCGCCGGCCGGATGCCCCGGTAGTCCTCGGCGATCAGGGCCTGGTTCGCCAGGTGCTCGTCGGGCGCGTAACCCCAGACCTCGCGCCGCACCCGCTCGTGCAGGCACTCGGCGAAAGCCTCCGCGAGTCGGTCCGCGAGCGCCTTGAGCAGGATCGAGCGGTAATCGTCGTGCGCGGCCTCGAAGCCCGCGACGCGCTCGTCGATGCCGTGCCCGGTCGTGACCGCGAACGCGCCGACCCAGTCGACCACCCCGCTCTGCTCGGGGGCGACGAAATCGGCAAGGCAGAGGTTCGGCTGCCCCGGCGCCTTGCGCTTCTGCTCGCGCAACTGGTGCAGCGTGCAAAGTTCGGCGTTGCGGTCTTCGCCCGTGTAGATCCGGATGTCGTCGCCGACGCTCGCGGCCGGGAACAGGCCGACGACGCCGCGCGCCTCGAGCCAGCGCTCCGCGATGATGTCGTCGAGCATGCGCCGCGCGTCGTCGTACAGCGAACGGGCAACCTCGCCGCGCTGCGGGTCGTCGAGGATCGCGGGGAAGCGCCCGGAGAACTCCCACGCGTTGAAGAACGGCATCCAGTCGATGTAGCGAGCGAGCTCTTCCAGCGGGTAGTCGTCGAACACGTGGATGCCGGGCTGCGCGGGCGCCGGGGGACGGTAATCGCTCCAGCCGCCGTCGAAGCAATGCTCGCGGGCCTCGACCAGGCCGAGCTGCGGCCCCTTGCTGCGTGGCCGTGCATGCTGCGCGCGGCGCTTGGCGTGCTCGGCCTCGATGCGGGCCACGAACGCGGGCCGGTTATCCGCGCTGATCAGGCTCTGCACCACGCCCACCGCGCGCGAGGCGTCCTTCACATACACCACCGGCCCCTCGTACGCCGGGTCGATCTTCACGGAGGTATGCGCCGGCGAGGTCGTGGCGCCGCCGATCAGCAGCGGCTGCGTGAAGCCGAGACGCTGCATCTCGGCGGCGACGTGGATCATCTCGTCCAGCGAGGGCGTGATCAGCCCGGACAGGCCGATGACATCGGCGTGCTCGCGCCGCGCCGCCTCGAGAATCCGGTCGCAGGGCGCCATCACCCCCAGGTCCACGACCTCGAAGCCGTTGCACTGGAGCACCACGCCGACGATGTTCTTGCCGATGTCGTGCACGTCGCCCTTCACGGTCGCCATGATGATGCGCGCGCGCGGCTGGCGGTCGCCCTCCTTCTCCAACTCGAGGTACGGCACCAGGTGAGCCACGGCCTTTTTCATGACGCGCGCCGACTTGACCACCTGCGGCAGGAACATCTTGCCCTCGCCGAACAGGTCGCCCACGACGTTCATCCCGGCCATCAGCGGCCCCTCGATGACATCGAGCGGCCGGCCCATCTCGAGACGCGCCGCCTCGGTGTCCGCGACGATGTGCTCGTCGAGGCCCTTGATGAGCGCATGCTCGAGGCGCTTTAGCACGGGTAATTCGCGCCAGGCGAGATCCTCGCTCTCGCGCTTCGCCCCCGGGCCGCCGCGGAACTCGGCGGCCAGCGCGAGCAGCTGGTCGGTGGCGTCGGCGCGGCGCGCGAGGATGACGTCCTCCACAGCGTCGCGCAGGCGCGTGGGGATGTCGGCGTAAATCGCCAGCTGGCCCGCGTTGACGATGCCCATGCTCATCCCGGCGCGGATCGCGTGGTACAGGAACACGGAGTGCATCGCCTCGCGCACCCGGTCGTTGCCGCGGAACGCGAACGACACGTTGGACACGCCGCCGCTGACGAGCGCGCCGAGCTCCGTGCGGATCGCGCCCGCCGCTGCGATGAAATCCACCGCGTAGCGGTCGTGCGCCTCGATGCCAGTCGCCACCGCGAAGATGTTCGGGTCGAAAATGATGTCCTCGGCGGGCAGCCCGGCGACCTCTGTGAGCAGACGCGAGGAGCGGCGGCAGATCTCGAGGCGGCGCTCGAGCGTCTCGGCCTGGCCGTCCTCGTCGAAGGCCATGACGATCACGGCCGCGCCGTGCCTGCGGATCTCGCGCGCCTGGCGCAGAAACTCCGCCTCGCCTTCCTTGAGGCTGATCGAGTTGACGACCGACTTGCCCTGCAGGCACTTCAGGCCCGTCTCGATCACCGTCCACTTCGAGGAGTCGATCATGATCGGCACGCGCGCGATGTCGGGCTCGGTGGCGAGCAGGTCGAGGAAGGTCTGCATCGCCGCCTCGGAATCGAGCATGCCCTCGTCCATGTTCACGTCGACGATCTGCGCGCCGCTGTCGACCTGCTGCCGCGCGACGTCCAGCGCCGCTGCGAAATCGCCGGCCTCGATGAGCTTGCGGAACTTCGCCGAGCCCGTGACGTTGGTGCGCTCGCCGACGTTCACGAACAGCGAGTCGGCGTCGATGTTCAGCGGCTCGAGCCCGCTCAGGCGGCAGGCCCGCGGGCGTGCCGGGATGCTGCGCGGCGGCTTGCCGTGAATCGTCTCCGCCAGCGCGGCGATGTGCTCGGGACGCGTGCCGCAGCAGCCACCCACGAGGTTCACGAACCCGCTCTCCGCGAACTCGCCGATCAGCGCGGCCATGGTTGCGGCGTCCTGGTCGTAGCCGCCGAAGGCGTTCGGCAGGCCGGCATTGGGGTGCACGCTGACGAAGGTGTCGGCGAGCCGCGACAGTTCCTCGATGTGCGGCCGCAGCTGCTCGGCGCCGAGCGCGCAATTGAAGCCCACCACCAGCGGCCGGGCATGGCGCACCGAGTTCCAGAACGCCTCGACGGTCTGCCCGGACAGCGTGCGCCCGGACGCGTCGGTGATCGTCCCGGACACCATCACCGGGAGCCGGAAGCTCTCCTCCTCGAACATGGCCTCGAGCGCGTACAGCGCGGCGCGCGCGTTGAGTGTGTCGAACACCGTCTCGACCATGATGATGTCCGCGCCGCCGTCGGCCAGCGCCAGCGCCGCCTCGCGATACGCCACGACGAGCTCGTCGAAGCGGACATTGCGCTTGCCCGGGTCGCTCACGTCCGGCGAGATCGAGGCGGTGCGGTTGGTCGGCCCGAGCACCCCCGCCACGAAGCGCGGCCGGCCGTCGGCCGCGGCGGCCGCGTCGGCGCACTCGCGCGCGATCCGCGCCGCGGCGAAGTTCATCTCCGCCACGTGGTCCTGCAGCCCGTAATCGGACTGCGCGATCGAGGTCGCGCTGAAGGTGTTGGTCTCGATGATGTCGGCGCCGGCCTCGAGGTAGGCGCGGTGGACGCTGGCGACGATCTCCGGGCCCGTCAGCGAGAGCACGTCGTAGTTGCCTTTCAGGTCGTCGTGGTCGGGAAAGCGCGCGCCGCGGAAATCCGCCTCGACGAGCTTCTTCTCCTGCATCAGCGTCCCGGTCGCGCCATCCAGCAACAGGATGCGGCGCGACAGCAGCTCTGCGAGCTGCTTGCTGCGATCGGGCTGGCGCCGTGGCTGCGCGTGCTCAGGCATACGCCACCCGCGGCGCCGGACTGTGCGTGAGGCAGTGGCAGATCGCGTACACCAGCTCGGCGCGGTTCAGCGTGTAGAAATGAAAGTCCGCCACGCCGTGCCGGCGCAGCGTCTCGACCATGTCGATCGCGACGCTCGCCGCGATCATGGCGCGGGTGTCCGCGTCATCCTCGAGGCCCGCGAAGCGCTCCCGGAGCCAGTCCGGCACGCTCGCGCCGCAGGCGGCGGCGAACTTGAGAATCTGTGGGAAGCGGGTGATGGGCAGGATGCCCGGCACGATCGGCACGCTGATCCCGGCGGCGGCGGCCGCGTCGCGGAAGCGCAGGAACGCGCCCGGATCGAAGAAGAACTGCGTGATCGCCCGCGACGCGCCCGCGTCGACCTTGCGCTTGAGGTTCTCGAGATCCGCGACGGCGCTGACCGCCTCCGGGTGCACCTCCGGGTAGGCCGCGACCGAGATCTCGAAGTCGCCCACGGTCTTCAGGCCCGCGACCAGGTCGGCGGCGTAGGAAAAGCCGTCCGGATGCGGCACGTAGCTCTCGCTGCCCTTCGGCGGATCGCCGCGCAAGGCGACGATGTGGCGGATGCCCGCGTCCCAGTAGCGCTGCGCGATCTCGAGCACCTCGGCGCGGCTGGCACCGACGCAGGTCAGGTGCGGGGCGCTGACCAGCCCGGTCTCGGCGTGGATGCGCGTGACGATCTCGTGCGTGCGCTCGCGCGTCGACCCGTCGGCGCCGTAGGTCACGGACACGAACGCGGGCTTGAGCGGCACCAGGCGCTCGACCGTTTGCCACAGGCGCGCCTCGGTGGCCGCGTCGCGCGGCGGGAAAAACTCGAAGGAGAAACGGATCGGCTGGGGGTTCAAAGGCAGGGTCCTCGGGTCAGGCGGCCACGGCGCGACGCGCGCCGGGGCGACGGACGATGGAAACGATCAGCGGCCACGGGCGGGCCGCCAGGCTCTCGGCGGCCTCGGGAAGGAGTCCGGCATCCTCGCACCAGCGCTCGAGCCGCGCATGCGTCAGCAGGTCCTCGCCGGGCGGCGGGGCCTCCCCGGGCGCCTCGCCGGTCAGGAACTCGACCAGCAGCAGGCGCCCGCCGGGACGCAGCACCCGCGCCGCCTCGCGCAGCACCTCGACGGGCTGCTCCGCCTGGTACAGCACCTGGTCGATGGTCACCGTGTCGAAGCTGCCGTCCGCGAACCGCAGCTGGTACATGTTGCCCTGCCTGACGGAGAGCTGGTCGAGGCCCGCGGCGTGCAGGTTGCTGCGCGCGAGCACCAGCATCTCGCGCGAGATGTCGACGCCGACCGCCGTGTCCGCCGCGACGCCGAGCAGGCGCAGCATCCGGCCCGTGCCGGTGCCGATGTCGAGCAGCTCGCCCAGCGCCTCGCCCGCCATGAGGTCGACGATCCGGGCGTCGACCCCGGCGGGGGTGGGCACCGCAGCGCCGAGCGCCTGGCCGCGCACCTGCTCCGCGCGCCGCGCGAGGACGCGCTCGAGCCGCTCGCGGTCAAGGCGCAGGAGCGAGTCATCCGCGGGCAGCAGGCTGAGGAGCCCGCGCGCCAGCTTCGCGCCGGCGCCGCCGAGCGGCACGCGGTAATAGACCCAGTTCTGCTCGCGGAACCGGTCCAGCAGGCCCGCGGCGCACAAGACCTTCAGGTGCCGCGATACGCGCGGCTGGCTCTGGCCCACCACCTCGGTGACCTCGGTCACGGTAAGCTCTCCCCGGGCACAAAGGGCCAGCAGCCGCAGGCGGCTTGGCTCTGCGACGGCCTTGAAGGCGTCGAGTGCTCGGTTCATGAGGCTCCCCGGGACCAGTTGGAAGGGGGTATATATAAACATATCGTTATATAGGTGTAAACATGGCGCCTGAAACGACGTCGATGGACTGGCAACAGCGTCTCGGAGCGTTGTGGGTGGAAGGCATCCCGCTCGCAGGCGCGATGGGCGTCCGGATCCGGCGCCTGGACGAGCACTTCCTGGAAGTCACGGCGCCGCTCGCGCCGAACCGCAACCACATGGGCAGTGCCTTCGGCGGCAGCCTGCAGGGCCTGGCCACCCTCGCCGGCTGGGGCGTCACGCTCATCGCCGTGGGCGATCCGGATGCCTACCACGTCGTGATCAGGGACGCGCAGATGCGGTTTCTCGAGCCCTTACGCGGCGAGCTGAGCGCCGCGGCGGCAAGGCCGTCGGCCGGCGCCGTCGCGGCATTCCACGTCACGCTCGCAGAGCGCGGCCGCGCGCGCCTCACGGTGCCCGTGACCATCCGGGGTCCGGGCGACTCGGTGGCCGCGCGCTTCGTCGGGGAATTCGTCGCGCTCGCCCGCGCGGGCGCTAGTGCACCTGGTCCGAAGCCGGAGGGCTGAGGCCTTCCGCCGCGAGCAGTTGTTCCACGTCCACGGCGTCCACCTCGTAGGCCATGTTGCAGAACTCGCATCGCACCTCGATCCGGCCCTCGTCGGCGAGCAGTTCGTCGAGCTCGGCGCGCCCCAGCAGGCGCAGGGCGGTCTCCACGCGCTGCCGGGTGCAGCTGCAGCGAAACGCCACGGCGCGCGGCTCCGCCAGGCGCAGGTCTTCCTCGTGGAACAGGCGCCGCAGCAGCGAGCGGGTATCCAGCGCCAGCAGTTCCTCGCTGGACACGGTGCCCGCGAGGATGCCCGCGCGCCGCCAGCCGTCGGCATCGGCCTCGAGCGCGCCCGGCAAGCCGGGCATTTGCTGCAGCAGCAATCCGGCCGCCATATTGCCGTCAGCGGCCAGCCAGATGCGGGTCGGCAGTTGCTCCGACTGCGTGAAATAGGACTCGAGACAATCTGCGAGCGTGTCGGTATCCGCCAGCACGATGCCCTGGTAGCGGTCGCGGTCCTTGCGTCGCTCGATGGTGATCGCGAGCCTGCCGCCACCGGTGAGTTCCGCCAGCGAGCCGCGCGGGTCCTCGCCCTTCCACTTGGCAAGGCCGCGCACGACAAGATCGCTGCCGCACTGGACGACCAGCAGGTGCAGGTCGCCCTCGCCCTGGATCTGCAGCGTCAGCAGGCCATCGAACTTCAGCGTGGAGGCGAGCAATGCGCAGGCGGCCATCGCCTGGCCAAGCAGATCCCGCACCGCCGGCGGGTAGGCCTCGCGTTCCAGCACGGCCCGCCAGCTTTCCTCGAGGCGCACGACCTCGCCGCGCACCGGAAATTCCTCGAACATGAAGCGCCGCAGCGCGTCGCGGCCGCTCATCAGCCCGCCAGCAGCTTCTTCAGCAGCTCGTTCACCAGCGCGGGGTTGGCCTTGCCGCCGGTCGCCTTCATGACCTGGCCGACGAAGAAGCCGAACAGCTTGTCCTTGCCGGCGCGATACTGCTCGAGCTGCTGGGGATTCGCCGCGATCACCTCGCGGACCACCGCCTCGACCGACCCTGTGTCCGTGATCTGCTTCAGGCCGCGCGCCTCGATGACGGCATCGGCCTCGCCCTCGCCGGCCCACATCGCCTCGAACACTTCCTTGGCGATCTTGCCGGAGATCGTTTCATCCTCGACCCGGCGCAGCAGGCTGAGCAGCGCATCCGCGCGGATCGGGCTTGCGGAGATGTCGAGACCCGCCTTGTTGAGCGCGCCCGCCAGCTCGCCCATGACCCAGTTGGCCGCCAGCTTCTTGTCGGCGAGCCCCGCGGCGACGGTCTCGAAGTAATCCGCGACCGCCCGGCCCACGCTCAGCACGCCGGCGTCGTACTCGGACAGTCCGTACGCGTCCATGAAGCGATCGCGCTTGTGCCACGGCAGCTCTGGCAACCCGGCGCGCACCTCGTCCACCAGCTCATGCCCGATTTCCAGCGGTAGCAGGTCCGGGTCGGGGAAATACCGGTAGTCGTTGGCCTCTTCCTTGCTCCGCATGGGCCGCGTCTCGTCCTTGTCCGGGTCATACAGCCGCGTTTCCTGCACGACGCTGCCGCCCGACTCGAGGATGTCGATCTGGCGCTCGACCTCGAACAGGATCGCGCGCTCGACGAAGCGGAAGGAGTTGAGGTTCTTGATCTCGGCGCGGGTACCGAACTTGTGGCGCCCGAACGGCCGCACGGAGATGTTGGCGTCACAGCGGAACGAGCCTTCCTGCATGTTGCCGTCGCAGATGCCGAGGTAGCGCACCAGCTGGTGGATCGCCTTCATGTAGGCGACGGCCTCCCTCGCGGAGCGCAGGTCCGGCTCCGAGACGATTTCCAGCAGTGGCGTCCCGGCCCGGTTCAGGTCGATGCCGGACTGGCCGTGAAAGTCCTCGTGCAGGGACTTGCCGGCGTCCTCCTCGAGGTGCGCGCGCGTGATGCCGATGGTCTTGCGCGAGCCGTCGTCGAGGCGCAGCTCGATCCGGCCATCATGCACGACGGGCAACTCGTACTGGCTGATCTGGTAGCCCTTCGGCAGGTCCGGGTAAAAGTAGTTCTTGCGCGCGAACACCGAGCGCGGCGCGATCGTGGCGCCGGTCGCGAGTCCGAAGGCCACGGCCATCCTGACGACCCCCACGTTGAGCACGGGCAGGACGCCCGGGTAGCCGAGATCGACCAGGCAGGCCTGCGAATTCGGCGCCGCGCCATAGGCGGTCGCGGCGCCGGAAAAGATCTTGCTCTGCGTCGCGAGCTGGGCGTGGATCTCCAGGCCGATGACGGTTTCCCATTCCATGCGCTCGTTCCTCAGGCGAAGGCGCCGCCCGGCGCCCTCGCGTGCCAGTCGGTTTCCTGCTGAAAGCGGTGGGCGACATTCAGGATCCGCCCTTCTTCGAAGGCCCGGCCGACGATCTGCAGGCCGACCGGCAGGCCGTCGACGAAGCCGCACGGCGCCGACAGGCCGGGTAGCCCCGCCAGGTTGACGCCGATGGTGTAGATATCGTTCAGGTACATCGTGACGGGGTCATCGACCTTCGCGCCGAGCTCGAATGCGGGCGTCGGCGAGGTGGGGCCGACGATGATGTCGACCGCCTCGAACGCGCAGCGGAAATCGGCCGCGATGAGCTGCCGCACGCGCTGCGCCTTCAGGTAGTAGGCGTCGTAGTACCCGGCCGACAGCACGTAGGTGCCGGTCATGATGCGCCGCTTGACCTCGGCGCCGAAGCCCTCGCCGCGGCTGCGCTTGTACAGGTCCTCGAGATCGCGCGGCTGGGCCGCGCGGTAGCCGAAGCGCGCGCCGTCGAAGCGCGACAGGTTGGACGAGCACTCGGCAGGCGCGACGACGTAGTAGGCCGGCACCGACAGCCCGATACTAGGCAGGCTCACGCGCCGGACCACGGCGCCGAGTCCCTCGAGCACCCGCAGCGCCGCCTCGATGGCGGCGGCATTGGCCGGGTCGAGGCCCTCGTCCATGAACTCCTCGACGACGCCGATGCGCAGGCCCTCGAGCGTGGCGTCGAGCCCGGCCGCATAGTCCGGCACCGGGGCATCGACCGAGGTCGAGTCACGTGGATCATGGCCGGACATCGCGGTGAGCAAGAGCGCGGCGTCCTCCGCCGTCTGCGTCAGCACCCCCGCCTGGTCGAGGCTGGAGGCAAAGGCGATCATGCCGTAGCGCGACACGCGGCCGTAGGTCGGCTTGATACCGGTGATCCCGGCGAGCGCCGCCGGCTGCCGGATCGAGCCGCCGGTGTCCGTGCCGGTGGCCGCGGGCACCAGGCGCGCCGCCACGGCCGCCGCCGAGCCGCCGGACGACCCCCCGGGCACGCGCCCGAGATCCCAGGGATTGCGCACCGGGCCGTAGAAGCTCGTCTCGTTGGACGAGCCCATGGCGAATTCGTCCATGTTGGTCTTGCCGAGCATGATGGTGCCGGCGTCGCGCAGCCGCTCCACGACCGTCGCGTCGTAGGGCGAGACGAAGTTGTCGAGCATGCGCGAGCCGCAGCTGGTCTTCACCCCCGCGGTGCAGAAGATGTCCTTGTGCGCGATCGGCACGCCGGCCAGCGGGCCGCCGCCGTCGGTGCGCGCCGCGTCGGCCGCCCGGGCCGCATCGAGCGCGGCATCGCCGGTCACGGTGATGAAGGCGTTCAGCTCGGGATCGAGGCGCTCGATCCGCGCCAGCAGGTGGCGCACCAGCTCCTCGCTGCTGAATTCGCGGGCCCGCAGGGCGCGGGCAATCCCGGCCAGGGTCATGCCGTGCATGCGTCCTTGCTCCTTGGCTACTCGATGACCCGGGGGACCAGGTAAAGACCGGATTCCACCGCCTGGGCATTCTGCTGGTAAAGTGCGCGCTGATCCGGCTCAGTCACGACGTCGTCCCGCAGCGGCTGGGTCATGTTGAGCGGATGTGCCATCGGCGTTACGCCTTCGGTGTCAGCACGCTCGAGTTGTTGTACGAAATCGATGATGCGAGAGAGATTGTCCACGTAAACAGGGACCTCCTCCGCGGAGATCTCCAGCCTCGCGAGGTGTGCGATGGCTTCGACCTCGTGTCGGCTAAGCTTCATGCAGCCCTCCTGCGGCTTGATCGAAAGCGCTTCTGACAAGGTTTCAATGATACTCTCGCGCTTGCTCGAAGTCGCCCCCGTTGCTAGATTTACAGGCTTGTCCGGCTCATTCATCCGGTGCCCATGGCGCCGCCCGTCCGCCGCCCTCTGATCCCTGCTCGGTCAACGTATGTTTAAGAATTTCCGGGGCTATTTCTCCAACGACCTGTCCATCGACCTGGGCACGGCCAACACCCTGATCTACGTCCGCGGACGTGGCATCGTGCTGAATGAGCCGTCGGTCGTCGCCATCCGCGAGGAGCCCAACCGGGGCGGTCGCACGGTGCAGGCCGTCGGCGCGGAGGCCAAGATGATGCTGGGGCGGACGCCCGGCAACATCACGGCGATCCGCCCGCTGAAAGACGGTGTGATCGCCGACTTCACCGTCACCGAGAAGATGCTCCAGCACTTCATCAAGAAGGCGCACGGCAGCCGCTACTTCCGCCCGAGCCCGCGCGTGCTGGTGTGCGTGCCCTACGGCTCGACGCAGGTCGAGCGGCGCGCGATCCGCGAATCCGCCGAGGGCGCGGGGGCGCGCAAGGTCTACCTGGTGGAGGAGCCGATGGCGGCCGCGATCGGCGCCGGCATGCCGGTCGGCGAGGCGCGCGGTTCGATGGTGCTCGACATCGGCGGCGGCACGTCCGAGGTCGCCGTGATCTCGCTGAACGGCATCGTCTACGCGGCCTCCGTGCGCATCGGCGGCGACCGCTTCGACGATGCCATCATGTCCTACGTGCGGCGCAACTACGGCATCCTCATCGGCGAGGCGACGGCGGAGCGCATCAAGCACGAGATCGGCGCCGCCTACCCGGGCCAGGAAGTGCGCGAGATTTCCGTGCGCGGGCGCAACCTCTCCGAGGGCGTGCCGCGCGCCTTCACGCTGAACTCCAACGAGATCCTCGAGGCCTTGCAGGAACCTTTGCAGGGCATCGTCGGCGCGGTCAAGGCGGCGCTCGAGCAGACGCCGCCGGAACTCGGCGCGGACGTCGCCGATCGCGGCATCGTGCTGACCGGCGGCGGCGCGCTGCTGCGCGATCTCGACAAGCTCCTGATGGAAGAGACCGGGCTGCCCGTCATCGTCGCCGACGATCCGCTCACCTGTGTCGCCCTCGGTGGAGGCAAAGTGCTCGAGCTGCTGGATCAGCACGGCCCGGGCCTGTTCGGAATCGAGTGAGGCGCTGGCCTCGCCACCCGCCTGCAGTCCACAATAGGCAGCGGTTGACCGTGACCCTGCCGTGAACCCACTTAGTCAGAACGACAACAAGCCGCTGTTCGAGCGCGGACCCTCGCTCGGCACCCGCACGGTGCTGCTGGCGGTGCTGTCCGTCGCGCTCATGCTGCTCGATTACCAGCAGGGCCACCTGGAGACGGCGCGTCGCGCGCTGTCGGTTGCCGTCTACCCGATCCGCGTCCTCGTCGATATGCCATCGACCACCTTCGGCTGGACGCGCGAATATCTGTCCGAGCGCAACCGCCTCGTGGCAGAGAATCGCGAGCTCAGGACCGAGAGCCTTCGGCAGCGGGCCCGGCTGCAGCAGATGGCCGCGCTGGAGGCGGAGAACGAGCGCCTCCGGGCGCTGATGGATTCGCCCGCGCGACTCGCGAATCGCGTCCAGGTGGCCGAGATTCTGGCGGTGGACCTCGATCCGTACCGGCATCGCATCGCGCTGAACCGCGGCGAGCAGGCCGGCGTCTACACCGGCCAGGCGCTGCTGGACGCCGACGGCATCGTGGGCCAGGTCATCCGCGTCAACCCGCTGGGCGCCGAGGCCATCCTGATCAGCGATCCGAGCCACGCGACGCCCGTCGAGCTCAATCGGAACGGCTTGCGGACCGTCGCGCTCGGGCTCGGCGATGTGACCCGCATAGACCTGCCGTTCCTGCCGAACAGCGCCGATATCCGCGTCGGCGACCTGCTGGTCTCGTCGGGACTTGGCGACGCCTTCCCGGCCGGCTACCCGGTCGCGCGCGTCACCCGCGTCGAGCGACGGCCCGGCGAGCCCTTTGCACGCGTCGAGGCGGAGCCGACCGCGGCGCTGAACCGCACCCGGGAGGTGCTGCTGGTCTGGGAGGGCGTTGAGGCGCCGCTGCCTGGGCCGGAACTCACGCCGGACGGGCCGGCGGAAGCTTCCCCCGACGACGCGCCGCCCGCCGGAGAATCGCAATGAGCGCGCGCGCTGGCCACCGCACCTGGCTGGTGCTGCTGTCCCTGCTGGTCGCCCTCTCGCTGGAGGTGACGGTGCTGCCGGCGGAGCTCGCGGCATGGCGGCCGCCGTGGCTCGCGCTGACCGCGATCTACTGGGCGCTCGCTCACCCGCGCCGCTACGGCCTCGCGCTCGCGTGGATCGCGGGACTCGTGCTCGACGTGCTCAAGGGCGGCGTGCTCGGCCAACATGCGCTCGCCATGACGGTGGCGACCTGGATCGCACTGCATTTCCACCTGCGGCTGCGGGTGTTCCCGATCTGGCAGCAGACCACCGCCATCGGCGTGCTGATCGCGATCCACCAGTTCCTGGTGTTCTGGGTGGACGGCGTCACCGTCGGCGCCGAACTGAGCTGGCAGCGCGCAACGCCCACGCTCGCCGCGATGATTGCGTGGCCGCTGCTCGTCGTGCTCCTCGACCGGCTGCGCATGCAGCTCGGCATGCGCACGTGAGCATCCATCGATTCAAGGATCACTGGCAGGAACATCGCATGTTCCTCGCGCGCGTCGTGGCGGCCACGATCTTCATCGCGCTGCTCGTCGGGCTCGTCATTTACCGCTTGGTCGATCTCCAGGTGGTGAACTTCGAGCACTTCAGCCGCCTGTCCCAGGGCAACAGGGTGCGGCTGGAACCGGTGCCGCCGGTGCGCGGCCTGCTGTTCGATCGCAACGGCCGGACGCTTGCGGACAACCTGCCCGTGTACCAGCTCGAGCTGATCCCCGAGCAGGTGCGCGACATCGAGGGCACGCTTGCCGAGCTGATCGCCCTCGGGCTGGTGCGCGAGGACGACCTGCCGCGCATCAGGGCCCAGATCCGGAGCCAGCGCCGCTTCGAGCCGGCCATCCTGCGCCATCGACTGGGCCAGGAAGAGGCGGCGCGATTCGCCGTGCAGCGTCCGCGGTTCACCGGGGTCGACATCCAGGCGCGGCTGGCGCGCCAGTATCCGCTCGGCGCCGTCGCATCGCACGTCATCGGCTATGTCGGCGCAGTCAGCGAGAGCGACCTGCAGCGGCTCGAAGTCGCCAACTATGCGGGCACCGGCCAGACCGGCAAGATCGGCGCGGAACGCGCCTGGGAGCACTTGCTGCACGGCTCGACCGGCCATCGCCAGCTGCTGGTGAACGCCCAGGGGCGGATGCTCCAGGAACTCGAGCGCAACAATGCCGCGCCCGGCCGCAACGTGTACCTGACGATCGACCTCGAGCTGCAGGCGGTGGCGGAAGAGGCGCTGCAGGGCCGGCGCGGCGCGGTGGTGGCGCTCGATCCGCGCAACGGGCACGTGCTGGCGCTGGTCAGCGTGCCGGGCTATGACCCGAACCTGTTCAGCATGGGGATTTCGACGGCACAGTTTCGCGCGCTGCAAGACGACATCGACCAGCCCCTGTTCAACCGCGCGCTGCGCGGCCAGTACCCGCCCGGCTCGACCATCAAGCCGATGCTCGCGCTGGCCGGGCTGCACTACAACGTGCTCAGCGCGCATGACTCGATTTTCTGCCCGGGCTGGTTCAGCCTGCCGAACCACTCGCACCGCTACCGCGACTGGAAAAAGACCGGGCACGGCACCGTCAATCTCCAGGAGTCCGTCGCGCAGTCTTGCGACGTCTATTATTACCGGCTCGCCATGTCGCTCGGCATCGAGCGCATGCACGAATTCCTCGGCCACTTCGGCCTCGGGAAGCCGACCGGCATCGACATCCCCGGCGAGCAGCCCGGCCTGTTGCCGTCGCGCGACTGGAAGCGCTCGGCATTTCGCCAGCCGCAGGACCAGGCGTGGTTTCCCGGCGAAACGGTCATCACGGGCATCGGCCAGGGATACATGCTCACCACCCCGTTGCAGCTTGCCCAGGCGGCGGCGATTCTCGGCAATCGGGGCCAGGGATTCCGCCCGACCCTGATTGCGGCCGTCGAGGACCCGATCACGGGCGAGCGCCAGACCCTTGAGCCGCAACCGCTGCCGCCCCTGAGCTTCGCGCCGCGCCACGTCGAGGAAGCGGTGGATTCCATGATCGCAGTCATGCACGGCCCGCGCGGCACGGCGCGAGCCAGCGCCCGGGGCTCGCAATGGACGATCGCCGGGAAGACCGGCACGGCGCAGGTCATCGGCATCGCGCAGGGCGAGGAATACGATGAAAGCCAGGTGGACGAGCGCCACCGGCCGCATGCGCTGTTCATTTCCTTTGCGCCGGCGGAGAATCCGCGCATCGCGGTCGGCGTCCTGGTCGAGAACGGCGCCAGCGGGAGCGGCGCGGCCGCGCCGATCGCGCGCATCATCATGGACAACTGGCTTTCTCGAGTGACCGACTGACATGGCCGTATCGCAATCCGTGTTCGGCGAACGTCATTCCCTCAGCCTCGGCCGGCGGATCCTGGCCGGGCTGAAGCTCGACGCGCCGCTGCTCGCCGGCCTGGTGACCATCTGCGGATTCGGGCTGGTCGTCCTGTGGAGCGCCAGCGGCCAGGACCCGGGGCTGCTGACGCGCCAGCTCGTCAGGCTCGGGCTGGCCTTCGCGGTGCTGCTTGCGGTCGCACAGGTGCAGCCGAAACTCCTGCGGATGTGGTCGCCGTGGCTCTTCGCAGCCGGGCTGGCCCTGCTGGTGGCCGTGATGTTCGCCGGCGATTTCGGCAAGGGCGCGCAGCGCTGGCTCGATCTCGGCATCATAAGGTTCCAGCCTTCCGAGATCATGAAGCTCGCCGTGCCCATGATGGCCGCCTGCTACCTGCACAACCGGCCGCTGCCGCCGCGCTTCATCGAGCTGCTGGTGCTGCTGGCCCTGATCGCCGTTCCGGTCTTCCTCATCGCGCAGCAGCCGGATCTCGGCACCGCCCTGCTGGTCGCCAGCTCCGGCCTGCTGGTGGTGCTGCTCGGCGGGCTGCGGCTGCGCCTGATCGTGCTGCTCGGCGCGCTCGGCGCGGCGCTGGCGCCGGTGTTGTGGCACTTCATGCACGACTACCAGCGGCGCCGCGTGATGACCTTCTTCAATCCCGAGTCCGATCCGCTCGGCGCCGGCTACCACATCATCCAGTCGAAGATCGCGATCGGTTCCGGCGGCCTGTTCGGCAAGGGCTGGGGCAACGGCACGCAAGCCAAGCTCGAGTTCCTCCCGGAGCGTTCCACCGACTTCATCTTCGCGGTGCTCGGCGAGGAGTTCGGGCTCATCGGCCTGGCGTTGCTGATGCTCGGCTACCTGTTCCTGGTCGGGCGGGGCCTGTACATCGCGCTGCAGGCGCAGGACACCTACACGCGCCTGCTGGCCGGCAGCATCAGCCTGACCTTCTTCGTCTACGTGTTCGTCAACACCGGCATGGTGACCGGATTGTTGCCCGTGGTGGGCGTGCCGTTGCCGCTGATCAGTTACGGCGGGACGTCGATGGTGACCCTTATGGCAGGTTTCGGTATCCTCATGTCCATCAACGGTCACCGTAACCTACTCGCCAAGTGAAGCACTTCAACCTCATCCTCTGCTGTGCCGCGCTCGCCCTCGGCCAGCTCGCCACCGGCGCGCCGGCGTCGGCGCGCCCGCTCGACCCCCAGCGCGAGGACGTGCGCGCGTTCATCGAGAGGGTGCACCAGGAACATGGCCTCGAGCGGGAGGCGGTGCGCTCGATTCTCGACCTGGCCCGCATCCAGCCGCCGATCATCGAGGCCATCAGCCGGCCGGCCGAGCGTGTCCGGCCATGGCATGAGTACCGCAAGATCTTCATGACCGAGGAGCGCATCGCGGCGGGCGCGAAGTTCTGGGAGGAGCATCGCGAGCAGATCGAGCGCATCTCCGCGGACACCGGCGTCCCGCCTGAAATGTTCGTCGGCATCATCGGCGTGGAAACCTTCTACGGGCGCATCATCGGGCGCTACCGGGTACTGGATGCGCTCGCGACCCTCGCCTTCGAGTACCCGCCGCGCAGCGCCTTCTTCTCCCGCGAGCTCGAGCAATTCCTGTTGCTGGTGCGCGAGCAGGGCCTCGAGATCGAGACCCCGGTGGGCTCGTATGCGGGCGCGATGGGCTTGCCGCAGTTCATCCCGTCGAGCTACCGCGCCTACGCCGTGGACGGCGACGGCGACGGCCGCATCGACCTGTGGAACAGCATGGAAGACATCCTTGCCAGCGTGGCCAATTATTTCAAGGCCCATGGCTGGCGCGCCGGCGAGCTGGTGGTGGCCCCGGCGATCCCGGGCGGCCGCGATCCAGCGGCGCTCTCGCACCAGGGCCTGAGCGCCAACACCACGGTCGGCGCGCTGTGGGCCGCGGAGATCGGATTAGCGGGCCCTGCGCCGCGCGACCCGGCGGCGGCCGCCGGGCTGTTCGTCCTCGAGCACGAGCAGGGACCCCGCTACTGGGCGGGATTCCACAACTTCTACGTCATCACGCGCTACAACCGCAGCCTCATGTACGCGCTGGCCGTCCACCAGCTCGGCGAGGCGATCCGCGCGCGCGTCGAGGGCGGGGCAGATGCGGGCTGAGCGCGCGGCGCGCGGCGCGGCGGCATTGTTGTGCGTGCTGAGCGTGGCGCTGCTCGCCGGCTGTGCCGGGCCGCGTGAGCAGGTGTATGGCGGCGATACGGACGGCGCCCCGACGCGCCCGCCGGACGTTTCCCGTGTGCCGGACGCTGTGCCGAAAGCCGAGCCGCGGAGCGCGCGGGGCAATCCGCCCTTCTACGAGGTCATGGGGCGTCGCTACTACGTCATGCAGACGGCCGACGGCTACCGCGAGCGCGGCATCGCGAGCTGGTACGGCACCAAGTTCCACGGCCGCACGACGTCCAGTGGCGAGCCGTACGACATGTATGCGATGACCGCCGCTCACAAGACGCTGCCCTTGCCGACCTACGTCCGCGTCACGCACCGCGGCAACGGACGCAGCATCATCGTGCGGGTCAACGACCGCGGGCCGTTCGTGGGGGACCGCATCATCGACCTGTCCTATGCAGCGGCGGTGCGGCTCGGCATGCACAACGACGGCACGGCGCTGGTGGACGTCGAGGTGATCCCGCCGGGCTCCGCGCCCGAAGTGCCCCTGGTTGCGCATGCGGACACCGCGCCCGCAGAGCGCGAGGCCGTGTGGTTGCAGGTCGGCGCATTCTCCGCAGAGGTCAATGCGGACCGGCTCACGGCGCAGCTTGCGGACCAGGGCATCCACGAGGTCGTCACGGTTGCCGAGCGGCGCGGCCGGCAGAACATCTATCGCGTCAGGATCGGGCCGCTGACCGCCATCGACGACATCGAGCGCATGCTCGAGCGGGTGCGCGGGATCGGCATCCAGGACGCGATTCTCGCGATGGATTGAGGCAAGCCCCGCCCCTGCCCGTGCCGCGCGTGATGGCGGTCATGGCGCAAATGCTCTATACGCTGTGTCTGGGCCAGCAACAGGGGGATCGCAATGGCTGCAGTCTCGAAGAAGAAGGCCGCGGGCAACGCCACGGCGGCAAAAAAACCTGTCGCGAAGAAAAAAGCCCGCGTGAAGGAAGAGATCGGCACCGAGACAGGCGATCAGGCAACGGCTGAAGCTGCCGTCGCCGGCCTCGACGCCGCGCTGGACACGCTGGAGCACCTGGTCGAGAAGGTGTCGCCACGACGACGCGGCTGACGCGCCCGGGGCCGGGGGAGACGGCGCGGCTCCCGCGCCGAAGCAGTCGCGCGACTACTCGACAACCCAGATGGCGCGACCCTTCGCGTGGCGCACCACCCTGGATGCCACCCGACCGAACACGAGCTCTGTCAGCGTGGACAGCCCGTGTCGGCCGAGCGCGATGATGTCGTGATCGTGCTCGTCCTGCTCCTGCAGGATCTGGGAGGCAACATCCGCATGCGCCTCGGTCACGAACCGTGTCGTGAGCCGGGTGTGCCGCTCGTCGACGCCCGCTTCGCGGAGCACGCGCAAGGCTCCCTGGAAAACATCTTTCTGCACCTCGGAATGCTTTGCCTGGCGCCATTGCTGGAACTCCGCCTCCAGCGCCTCCTCGAGCCGCTCTTCCTTGTCCGGATCCTCCGCTCCATCGTGCTCCAGGAGCCTCGGCGGGACCGAGCAGACGTGAAACAGCGTGATCTCGAAGCCGTCGTGCCCGGCGATCAGCTCCCCCACGTGCCGGGCCGCGCGCATGGACGAATCCGAACCATCGAGGGCCAGCAGAATCTTCTTCATTCTTGGCGTTCCTCCCCGGAACCCGAAGTATAGGTCGGGTTCATCGCCTTTTCCTGCGCATGCTCGCCGCTTCATGCGTGGCTTCCGGCGCGCGCTTCTACACCCGCGCTGACCGAGCGTGTAACATTCCAAGCTGATTCCATCCCTAATCTGCCGGCGTTCCGCCGTAGCAGGGAGCCATGCGCGCACTAACACTTTTCAGTCTGCTTCTCGTTCTCACTTCAGCCCCGTCGACGGCCGTCGGCCAGCAGCCCGCCGCGGCGCTTCCGCCGGTACCGGCCGCGCCGGCCATACCCGCTCGCGCTTACATCCTGCTCGACTTCAACTCCGGCGAAGTGCTGGCGGAGAAAGATGCGGACCAGCCGATGGATCCGGCCAGCATCACCAAGCTGATGACGGCGTACGTCGTCTTCAGCGAGCTGCGCAAGGGAGAAATGGGGCTGGACGACTTCGTCACCGTCAGCGAGCGCGCCTGGCGCACCGGCGGCTCCAGGACCTTTATCGAGGTCGGGACGCGCGTGCGAGTCGAGGACCTGGTCCGCGGGATGATCATCCAGTCCGGCAACGACGCTTCCGTGGCGCTGGCGGAACACACGGCCGGCACGGAGGCCGCGTTCGCGGAGCTGATGACCGAGTACGCGCGGCGGCTCGGCATGCACAACACGAACTTCCGGAACGCCACCGGCCTGCCCGCCGAGAATCACTACAGCTCGGCCCGCGACATCGCGCTCCTGGCGAGCGCGATCATCCGCGAGTTCCCGCAGTTCTACCAGTTCTACTCGGAGCGCGAATTCACCTTCAACAACATCTCGCAGCGCAACCGCAACCAGATGTTATGGCGCGATCCCTCCGTGGACGGCATGAAGACCGGCTTGACGGATGCCGCTGGCTATTGCCTGGTGTCATCGGCGCAGCGCGACGGCATGCGCCTTATCTCCGTGCTGCTCGGCACGAGCAGCGCCAAGATCCGGGCCGACGCCACACAGAGTCTGCTGAACTGGGGCTTCCGCTTCTACGAGAGCCACCGCCTGTACGCCGCCGGCCAGCCCGTGACGACCGCGCGCCTGTGGAAAGGTGAGCTCGATGAGCTCGACGTCGGCCTGAGCGAGGATCTCTGGGTCACGGTGCCGCGCGGGCGCTACGATCTCATGCAGGCCTCGCTGGAACTCGACACGCCGCTGCTCGCGCCGCTTTCGCCGGGCGATGCCGTTGGACGGCTGCAAGTCAGCCTGGGCGAGCGCGTGCTGGCCGACCGGGTCCTCCATCCGCTGGCAAGTTCGGGGGAGGCCAGCTTCCTGCGTCGCGCCATGCACTCGGTCATGCTGTGGTTCGAATGAGCGAGAGCCTGCTCGATTTTCCGTGTGATTTCCCGGTCAAGGTCATGGGCCGGAAGGCGACCGGGTTTCGCGAGGTCATCGTCGCCCTGGTAGAAGCGCATGCCGGCACGCTGGACGCCGGGCGCGTCAGCCTGCGCGAGAGCCGGGACGGCAATTTTATCGCGCTGACGATCATGCTGCGGGCCGAGAGCCAGGCGCAGCTGGACGCGATCTACAGTGAGCTCTCCGCGCACGACCAGGTGCTGATGGCGCTGTGATGAACCCGGCGCCCCTTATCCGGCACCTCGGCAGGGTCGATTACGAGCCAACCTGGCACAGGATGCAGGCCTTCACGGAAACGCGTGGCGCGGACCAGGCGGACGAGCTCTGGTTCCTGGAGCATCCGCCGGTGTTCACCCTGGGGCTGAACGGCAGTCGCGAGCACGTCCTCGCGCCCGGCGATATTCCGGTGGTGCAGGTGGACCGCGGCGGCCAGGTCACCTACCACGGTCCCGGGCAACTGGTGGTCTATCCCCTGCTGGATCTCGGTCGCTCCGGGCTGGGCATACGGTCGCTGGTGTGCGCGCTCGAGCGCGCCGTCATCCGTTGTGTCGCCGGCTACGGCATCGAGGCTGTCGGCAACCGCAAGGCCCCGGGCGTCTATGTGGAGGGGCGCAAACTCGCGAGCATCGGCCTCCGGATCCGGCGCAACTGCAGCTACCACGGCCTTGCGCTCAACGTGGACATGGACCTGGAGCCGTTCCACCGCATCAATCCATGCGGCTTCCGGGGTCTCGAGCTGACGCAGCTATCGATGCTGGGCGTGACCCATGACACTCAGCGCGTTGCAACGGATCTCGAGGCCGCGCTGCTCGCGGAGCTCGCTCAGGCTTCGCCCAGCTTAGAGCGCAGCGCGTAGAGGCGCTCCGGCGTCCCGACGTCGACCCAGCCCCCGCCGTGCAACACGCCGCTGATCCTGCCCTGCCGCGCCGCCGTCCTGAGGATGGGTGCGAGCGGGAAACGTCCCGGGGTGCAGCCCGCAAACAGCTCCGGCGTCAGGATGGCCATGCCGCCATAGGTCAGGCGCGGCTCCGCGTCCGCGTCGATGCGCCCGTCCACCAGGGCGAAATCGCCGCACGGATTGTGCTCCGGGTTGGGCACCAGCACGAGGTGCCCGAGCATGCCCGCGGGCAGCTCGAGAGCGCCGGGCGACAGCTCGGACCAAACATCGCCGTTGACCAGGAGGAACGGACCCGGCCCGAGCATGGGCAGTGCCTGGAAGATGCCGCCGCCGGTCTCCAGCGGCGGCCAGGGCTCGGCGGAATACTCGATCGAAACCCCCCAGGCGCGGCCGTCGCCGAGCTCCGTCCGCAGCACGTCGGCGAGCCAGGAAACGTTCATGACGACCTCCCGGATGCCGGCCTCGGCCAGCGCCCGGAGCTGGTGACCGACCAGCGGCTCGCCGGCCACCGGCAAAAGCGGTTTCGGCACGCGGTCCGTCAGCGGGCGCATCCGCTCCCCGCGCCCTGCCGCGAGCACCATCGCTTTCAAGCTGTCACCTCTGCTGTCCCATCCCGCGCCGCGATTGATGGCCGGCACGAAAGTATGCCATGTTAAACCTCGGTCGCCGGGAAGCCTGATGCCCCGCCTGCTCGCCCTGTCAGTCGCCCTGTCGATGCTGTGCGCAGCTGCCGCCGCGCACGCCTCGTCGATCTGCCCGGTCCCGGAGGAAATCGATTTCGGCCCCGTCGACGACAGCGGCCGCGTGGAGATTTCCGCCGACAGAGCCGATGTCACGGCCACGGGCGATTCCGAGTTTTCCGGTGGCGTCGTGGTGCAACGGGGTACGCAACGTCTGGAAACCGAGGGCGCGACCTGGGATCGGGCGGCGGGGCGCGTCATCGCCGTGCAAGGCGCCCGCTTCACGCAGCCCGGCTTCCAGGTCGAAGCCGACTCCATGGAGTTCCTGCCGATCGAGGGCTGGGCGATCCTGACCGGCAATCGCTACCGCCTGCCCCGGCAGCCCGCCAGCGGCGGCGCCGAGCGCATCCAGGCGAGCGATACGGGCCGCATAAAAATGGACGTCGTGACCTACACCACCTGCCCGGGCGAGGATCCGGACTGGCTGCTGAAAATCGATCACCTCCGGCTCAACACCGATCGCGAGGTCGGCGAAGCGCGCGACGTCAGCCTGCGCTTCTTCGATGTGCCCATCTTCTACTGGCCATACCTCTCGTTCCCGCTGTCCGATCGTCGCAAGACTGGCTTCCTGGTCCCGGAATTCGGCCAGTCGACACGCAGCGGCTTCGAGGTCGCAGTACCCTACTACGTCAACCTGGCGCCCAACTACGACTACCTCGTCACGCCGACGCTGTTGTCGAAGCGCGGCCTGCAGCTCGACAACGAGTTTCGATACCTGTCAGAGAACAGCCGTGGGAGCGTCTGGCTCAGCCACTTGCAAAACGACAACGAACTGCCGGGCGGCGATGCGCGCACCTGGCTCGACCTTGGACACGTCACGCGCCTGGAGAATGGCTGGCGACTGACTGCCGACATTGAGGACGTGTCCGATACGGACTACTTCCAGGACCTTGGTCGCAGCCCCCAGGTGACCAGCCGAACGCATGTAGAACGCAGGCTGCAGGCCGATTACGCCGGCCAGGTCTGGCGGATCACCGCCCGGATGCAGAACTTTCGCACGCTCGACCTGGAGATTCCGGAGGATGAACGTCCCTATGCCCGGCTCCCGCAGGTCATGGCCAACGGGCTGTGGCGCGACGGACCGCTCGGGCTGGACTGGCAGTTGCGCACCGAGGCCGCCGCGTTCAGCCGGGACGTCGGGCCCGAGGGCGGGCGGGCGGTGTTCGAACCGGGCATCAGCCTGCCGCTCGAGGCCCCGGGGTTCTTCCTGACACCCAGCGCAAGCCTGCGCATGGTGCAATACCATCTCACCAACCTGGTGGAAGGCGACGAGAAATCTCCCGGCTATGCCGCGCCCATCCTGAGCGTCGATTCTGGCCTGTTGTTCGACCGCGGATTCTCGCGGGACCGGTTCATCCAGACCCTGGAGCCGCGGGCCCTGTACGCATTCATTCCGAGCCGCGACCAGGACGATTTGCCGCTGTTCGACAGCAGCCTGCCGGACTTCAATTTCGTGCAGCTGTTCAGGCCCAATCGTTACCTTGGCGTAGATCGGCTCGGCGACACCAACCAGTTGAGCGTCGGCATCACGACGCGGCTGCTGGAGGCCTCCTCGGGGAGGGAGTTTCTCTCTGCCTCGCTCGGCAGGGCCTGGTACTTCGAGGATCCGGAAGTCACCCTGCCCGGCGAGGATCTCGCGACCGCAAGCAGTTCGCCGATCGTCCTGGAGCTCGGCCTCGGCCTGTTCAATAACTGGAACGCCGATGTGGCCTACCAGTGGGACGACAGCGCGAACGAGACGCGCCTCGCGCAGTTCCGGGTACAGTACCAGCCGGCGCCCAACCGGGTCGTGAATCTCGCGTATCGCTACCGCCCGGAACTCCTGGAAGACATCGCGTTCTCAATGGGGTGGCCGCTGGCGCGGCGCTGGAGCTTTGTGAGCGCGCTGGAGTACTCCATACGCGACAAGACCACGGTCGACCGGCTGCTGGGCTTGCAGTACGAGAGCTGCTGCTGGGCGATCCGGTTCGCCGCGACCGAGCAGGTCAGCCGCCGCGACGGCAGCACCGACACGGCCGTGCGGCTGCAGCTGGAGTTCAAGGGCCTGGGCGGCAGCGGCGCCAGGGCGCGCTACGAGAGTGATATCCTTGGTTACTCGGTTTACGACTGAAATGAATCCTATGCAACTGTTTTCATTGCGCACTGCGCTGTTTCTCCTGTTGCTCGCCGGCGCGCTGGCATCCCCCCGGCACGGGCTGCACGCGCAGTCGCTGGGCGGCTCCGGCAGCCTGCTGGATCGAATCGTCGCGCTGGTGGACGAAGGCGTCATCCTGCAGTCGGAACTCGACCGGCAAATGACGATGATCTCGCGCCAGCTGCGCGACCAGGGCACGCGCATGCCGCCGCCCGACCTGCTGCGCCAGCAGATTCTCGAGACCTTGATCGTCCAGCAGGTGCAGCTGCAACGCGCCGAGCGCCTCGGCATCCGTGTGGTCGACGAGCAACTCAACATCGCGCTGCAACGGATCGCCGAGCGCAACAACACCAGCTTCTCCAGGCTGCCCGAGGCGCTGGCGGCTGAGGGCATCGATTACGCGGTGTTCAGGGAACAGCTGCGACGCGAGATGACCATCGACGCGGTCCGGCAGCGCGACGTCGTGGCGCGCATCGCCGTCTCGGAACGCGAAATCCAGCGCTGGCTCGAACAGGAGCAGGCCACGCGCGGCAGCCAGATCGACTTCGACATCTCGCAGATTCTCGTTGCGCTGCCCGAGGATCCCATGCCCCAGCAGCTCACCGAAGCGCAGGCGCAGGCGGAGAACATTCACGCGCAACTCGTCGCGGGCGAGGATTTCGCGGAACTGGCGGTGGCGGTGTCGGCCGGTCAGCAGGCATTGTCCGGCGGGCGGCTGGGCTGGCGGCGTGGTTCGCAGCTGCCCCAGCAGTTCGCAACCGTCATCCGCTCGCTCTCGGTCGGCGAATTCAGCCAGCCGATCCGCAGCAGCAGCGGCTTCCACATCTTCCGCCTCAACGAGACGCGCGGCGGTGACGAGCAGATCGTCGAGTTGCAGAGCAAGGCCCGCCACATCCTGCTCATACCGAACGAAGTGCTCGATGACGCGACGATCCGCGGCCGGCTGGAAGCTATCCGCGAGCGCGTGGTCAACGGGGAGTCCTTTGCCGACATCGCCATGCTGGAGAGCGAGGATCCCGGCTCCGCGCCGCGAGGCGGAGATCTCGGTTGGAACCCGCCCGGCTCCTTCGTGCCGGAATTCGATCTGCAGCTCGACCAGCTGAGCCCCGGCGAAGTCAGCGAACCGTTCATCACGCCCTTCGGCTGGCACCTCATCATGCTGGAGGATCGGCAGGAGCGCGACACGACCCAGGACGTCCTGCGCATGCAGGCGATCCAGGCGATCCGCGCCAGCAAGCAGGAGCAGGAAACCGAGCTCTGGCTGCGGCGGTTGCGGGACGAGGCCTGGGTAGAGATTCGCGGCGGCTGAGCCGCGGCGCGCCCGATGAAAGCCCTGCCGGCCATCGCGTTGACCGCCGGCGAACCTGCCGGCATCGGGCCCGAGCTCTGTCTTGCGATTGCCGCGCGTCCCTGGCCGGTGCGCCTCGTGGCCATTGCGCCGCTGGAGCACCTGCGCGACATCGCCGCCCGGCTGGAACTGCGCGTCACGCCGCGCGCCGTGAGCGAGCCCCGACCGCACCGCGCCGGCGAGCTGCAGGTCATCGACGTGCCCCTGCCCGCACCCTGTCATCCCGGTCAGCCCGATGTGCGCAACGCGGATGCCGTGCTCAGGATGCTGCGTCGCGCTGCGTGCGGCTGCCTCGAGGGCGAGTTCGACGGCATGGTCACCGCGCCGGTCAACAAGGCCGTCATCAACGAGGCGGGGCGGCCCTTTTCCGGGCATACCGAGTTTCTCGCCGAGCTGTCGGGCGGCACGCCGGTGATGCTGCTCGCTGCCGCTACGCTGCGGGTCGCGCTGGCCACGACGCACCTGCCGCTGGCGAAGGTCCCGGCCGCGATTACGCGGGAACGCATCGAGACCGTGCTGCGGATTCTTGCGCAGGACCTGCGCGTCCGCTTCGGCATCGCCGCGCCGCGCATCCTGGTCGCCGGGCTCAACCCCCATGCCGGCGAGAACGGCCACCTCGGGGACGAGGAAATCCGGGTGATCATCCCGGCGCTGGAGGGACTGCGCGCGGAGGGCTTGCGCCTGGAGGGCCCGCTCCCCGCGGACACGCTGTTCACGCCGGCCCGGCTTGCCGGCGCGGACGCCGTGCTGGCGATGTACCACGACCAGGGCCTGCCGGTGCTGAAGTACGTCGGCTTCGGGCGCGCGGTGAACATCACCCTCGGCCTGCCGCTGCTCCGGACCTCGGTGGATCACGGCACCGCGTTCGACATCGCGGGCACCGGCCGCGCCGATCCGGGCAGCCTGGTGGCGGCGCTCGAGCTCGCGCTCGAGATCGCCGGCCGCGGCGCCGCGCGGGGATGAATCACCGCCCCCGCAAGCGCTTCGGCCAGCATTTCCTGCATGACCCCGCCGTCATCGCGCGCATCATCGAGGCGGTGCGGCCGCTGCCGGGCCAGCGCCTTGTCGAGATCGGACCCGGCGAAGGCGCCCTGACGCTGCCGCTGCTGGCGCGCGGCGCCGAGCTGACCGTCATCGAGCTCGACCGCGATCTCGCCGCCGGCCTCGCGGCACGGCCCGAGGCCGGCGGCGCGCTCACGGTCATCCAGGCCGACGCGCTGAAGTTCGAGCTGACCATGCTGGCCGCGCCCGGCGAGCGCCTGCGCCTGGTCGGCAACCTGCCCTACAACGTCTCGACCCCGCTGCTGTTCCGCTTCATCGCCCAGGCAGACGTGATCGACGACATGCACTTCATGCTGCAGCGCGAGGTCGTGGAGCGGATGGCCGCCCCGCCCGGCTCGAAGACCTACGGGCGGCTCAGCGTGATGCTGGCGGCGGCCTGCCGGGTCGAGGCGCTGTTCGATATCGGCCCCGGCGCATTCCGCCCGCCGCCGAAGGTCTGGTCGTCCATCGTGCGCCTCGAGCCCTGGCGCGAGCCGCCGTTCCCGGTCCCGGACGCCGCGCTGTTTGCGGAAGTCGTGCGGCGCGCCTTCGGCCAGCGGCGCAAGACCCTGCGCAATGCCCTTGCCGGGCTGGTCGATGCGGACGCCATCCGGGCCGCCGGCTGCGACCCCGGCGCCCGCGCCGAGACGCTGCCGCCAGAAGCCTTCGCGCGCCTCGCAGCGGCAAGGGGACATTGCTGAAAGGGCCCTTTCAGCAATGTCTCCATCTATACTTCGGGCAGGGAAGATTTTGGGGAGAGCGCACATGGACTACCAGCGTATTCTTGCGGCAGTGGACCTCGGCGAGCAAAGCAGGATGGTGCTGGCCCGCGCCAAGGCGGTGACCGAGGCGGCCGGCGCCGAACTGAGGCTGATGCACGTCGTTGAATATGTGCCCGTCGAGCCGATGGGCGAGGCCCTGCTCCCGGCCGTGCGCATCGAAGAGGAGCTCGTGGCCGGCGCGCGAGCCCGGCTTGCCGAGCTCGCGAACGAGGCAGGTCTCGGCCAGATCGAGCAGCGCGTCATCGCTGGCACGATCAAGGCCGAGCTGCTGCGCGAGACCCGCGAGTGGCCCGCCGATCTCGTGGTGCTCGGCAGCCGCGAACGGCACGGCCTCGCGCTGATCGTCAACCAGACCGAGGACGCGGTCCTGCATGCGGCGCCCTGCGACGTCCTGGCCGTCCGCCTGCCCGGTCACTAGCTGCGGGCCTCGTGTAGAATCGGGGCGTCCGCGCGACACCGTTCCACGGAGAGCCCCATGGCCGATTTCCCGATCCGGATCGAGGTTGAAACCGCGTACCTGGATCACCAGTCCGACCCCGCGGAGGGGCGGTACGCCTTTTCCTACAGCATCACGATTCGCAACGAGGGCCCGGTTGCGGCGCGCCTGCTGTCGCGCCACTGGATCATCACCGACGCCGACGGGAGGGTGCAGGAAGTGCGCGGCGAGGGCGTGGTCGGCGAGCAGCCCCTGATCCGCCCGGGCGAGGGCTTCCGCTACTCGAGCGGGGCCATCATCCCCACGCCGGTCGGCTCGATGCGCGGCGCGTACCAGATGGTCGACGAGGGCGGTCACGAGTTCGAGGCGCCGATCGCGGCCTTCACCCTGGCCAGGCCCGGCACCCTGCACTGATGGCGGTCTACGCCATCGGCGACCTGCAAGGCTGCCTCGATCCACTGCAACGGCTGCTCGACCGGATCGGCTTCGACCCGGCCCGCGACCGGCTCTGGTTCACCGGCGACCTCGTCAACCGGGGACCCGAATCGCTGCAGGCGCTGCGCTTCGTGCATACGCTCGGCGAGCTCGCCGTGACGGTGCTCGGCAACCACGACCTGCACCTGCTGGCGACTGCGTTTGCCGACAGCCGCCCGAAAAAGCGCCGCGACACCCTCGAGGACATCCTCCAGGCGCCGGATCGCGACGAGCTGCTCGAGTGGCTGCGCCGCCGCCCGCTGCTGCACCACGACGCGGATCTCGACTTCACCCTGGTGCATGCCGGCCTGCCCCCGCAATGGGATCTCGCTGCTGCGCGCGCCGCGGCGGCCGAGGTCGAGGCCGTGCTTGGCGGAGATGCGCTGACCGAGTTCCTGGCGGTGATGTACGGCAACCTCCCGAACCTGTGGTCGCCGGAGCTCGAGGGCACCGACCGGGTCCGCTTCATCGTCAACGCTTTCACCCGCATGCGCTACGTGCGCGCCGACGGCAGCCTCGACCTGCACAACAAGGGACCGCTGGACCGCGCCGCCCCCGAACTGATTCCATGGTTCCGCTATCCGGGACGGCGCAGCGCCGGGCTGAGAATCATCTTCGGCCACTGGTCCTTGCTCAACGGGGTGGTCCACGACGGCGCGTTCAGCGTCGACACCGGCTGCGTCTATGGCGGGAACCTGACCGCGCTGCGGCTCGACGACCTCTCATCCGCCTGCGTGGACTGCAGCCCCGGCTGGCATCCGAAAGGCGCGCGTTCGCGCAAGACGCGCGGCGGTTAGAATCAGGCAAACCCGCTGGAGACCGAACCATGAAACTGAGTCTCGAAGAACGACGCGCCGTGGTGTGCGGCGCCAGCAAGGGCATCGGCCGCGCCATCGCGACCGTGCTCGCCGACATGGGCGCCCAGCTGACGCTCATCGCCCGCGACGAGACCTCGCTCACCGCGGTGGCGGAAACGCTGCCCGGCGGATCCGCGCGACATGCGGTGCGCGCCGTGGACTTCCACGATACCGATGCCGTCGAAACCACTTTTGCCGCAATCGCCGCAGAGGGCCCGGTGCACGTGCTGGTCAACAACACCGGGGGACCCGCCGCCGGGACTGCGTACGACGCCAGGCCGGCGGAGTTCACGGACGCGTTCCGCCAGCACGTGGTCGCGGCGCAGGTCGCGGTACAGGCCCTCGCGCCCGGCATGCGCAAAGCCGGTTACGGCCGGATCATCAACATCATCTCGACCTCCGTGAAGGAGCCGATCCCAGGGCTGGGCGTGTCCAACACGATCCGCGCCGCGGTGGCGAGCTGGGCGAAGACGCTGTCGCGAGAGCTGGCGCCGCACGGCATCACGGTCAACAACGTGCTGCCCGGTTTCACCAGCACCGAGCGGCTCGACTACCTGTTCCAGCTGCGCGCCGAAAAGACCGGCGGCAACGTCGAGGAGATCGAGCGCGCCGCGCTCGCGCAGGTGCCGACCGGGCGGTTCGCGCGTCCCGAGGAGATCGCCTGGGCGGTCGGCTTCCTCGCTTCGCCCCAGGCCGGCTACATCAGCGGCATCAACGTCCCCGTCGACGGCGGCCGCATGGCGAGCTTGTGAGCGCGGGACTCGAGGTCCGCAACTACATTGACGGCCGGCTGCAGCCGCCGGCCACCAACGCGTGGCTCGAGATTCACGAGCCGGCCACCGGCCGGGTGTCAGGGCGCGTCGCGGACAGCGGCGCGCACGACCTCGAGCAGGCCGTCGCGGCCGCGCGCCAGGCGTTTCCCGCATGGCGACGCGCTGGGGCCGAGGCGCGCGCCCGCTGGCTGCATGCCCTCGCGGACCTCGTCGCGGCGCGCGCCGAGCAACTCGCCCTGGCCGAGTCGGCGGACACCGGCAAGCCGCTGTCGCTCGCGCGGGACGTCGACATCCCGCGCGTCGCAGCCAACCTGCGCTTCTTCGCAGCGGCCGCGACGCAGTTCGCCAGCGAGTCGCACCCGATGGGCGACGCGGGCGTGAACTTCACGCTGCGCGAGCCGCTCGGCATCGTCGGCTGCATCTCGCCGTGGAACCTGCCGCTGTACCTGCTCACCTGGAAGATCGCCCCGGCGCTCGCGGCCGGCAACTGCGTCATCGCCAAGCCGTCCGAGCTCACCCCGGTCACGGCCGGGCTGTTCGCGGAGCTGTGCATGGAGGCGGGGCTGCCGCCCGGCGTGCTGAACATCCTGCACGGGCGCGGCGCGGGCATCGGCGAGCTGCTCGTCGCGCACCCCGAGATCCGCGCGATCTCGTTCACCGGCGGCACCCGCACCGGCGCGCTGATCGCCCAGGCGGTGGCGCCGCACTTCAAGAAGCTCTCGCTGGAGCTCGGCGGCAAGAACCCGACCATCGTGTTCGCCGATTGCGATTTCGAGCGCACCGTCGACGGCGTGGTGCGCGCGGCGTTCACCAACCAGGGCCAGGTCTGCATGTGCGGCTCGCGCATCCTGGTGGAGCGCGCGCTCTATGCGCGCTTCCGGGACGCGCTGGTGGCGCGGACCCGCGCGCTCAGGGTCGGCGATCCGGCCGAGCCCGGCACCGACCAGGGCGCGCTGATCTCCGCCGCGCACCGGCAGAAGGTGCTCGACTACCTGGCGCTCGCCCGCGAGGACGGCGCGCGGGTGCTGTGCGGCGGCGAGGCGGTGACGCCGCCCGGCGAGCGCTGCCGTGAGGGATGGTTCGTGGCCCCCACGCTGCTCGAAAACCTCGCGCCGGGTTGCCGCACGAACCAGGAGGAGATCTTCGGCCCGGTGGCGACGCTGCTGCCGTTCGACGGCGAGGACGAGGCCGTCGCGCTCGCCAACGACGTGCGCTACGGCCTCGCGGCCTCGATCTGGAGCCGCGACGTCGGCCGCTGCCACCGCGTCGCGGCACGCGTCGAGGCCGGCCTGGTCTGGGTCAACTGCTGGATGGTGCGCGACCTGCGCACCCCCCTGGGCGGCACCAAGGAATCCGGCCTCGGCCGCGAGGGCGGCTTCGAGGCCATGCGCTTCTTCACCGAGCCGAAGAACGTCTGCGTGAGTTACGAATGAAATGAGCGACAGCACGACCACCCGCGCCGCGCCGCCCCCGGTCGGGCATTACCCGCACGCCCGCCGCGTCGGCGGGCTGCTGTTCCTGTCCGGCCTCGGCCCGCGTTCGCCGGACGGCGGCGCGATCCCGCAGGAATTTGAGGCGCAGTGCCGCGCGGTGTTCGCGAACGTGCGCAGCGTGCTCGAAGCCGCTGGCTCGGGCTGGGAACGGCTCGTCGACGTGACGGTGTTCCTGACCGACATCCCGCGGGACTTCGCCACCTTCAACCGCCTGTGGGCGGAGTATTTCCCGGCGGACCCGCCCTGCCGCACGACCGTCGAGGTGACGCGCCTGCCGACGCCGATCGCCATCGAGCTGAAGTGTGTCGCCACCGTGGAGGACTGAGATGCAGACGTTGCGCGCCTTCAATTTCCAGCAGTGGCTCGAGGCCAACCGGGACAAGCTCAAGCCGCCGGTCTGCAACCAGGTGGTGTTCGAGGACGCCGAGTTCATCGTCATGGTGGTGGGCGGCCCGAACAGCCGCACCGATTACCACTGGGACCCGGGCGAGGAGCTCTTCTACCAGCTCGAGGGCGACATGCTGCTGAAGACCGTGCAGGACGGGAAGATCGTCGACATTCCCATCCGCGCGGGCGAGATGATGCTCCTCCCGCCGGGCGTGCCGCACTCGCCGCAGCGCTATGCGGACACCGTGGGCGTGGTCATCGAGCGCCGCCGCCGGCCCGAGGAGCAGGACGGCTTCATGTGGTTCTGCGCCAACTGCGGCCATAAGCTCTACGAGGAATTCCTGCACGTGAGCGACATCGTCGCGCAGCTCCCGCCGGTGTTCGAGCGCTTCTACGGCGACCCGGCCAACCTGCGCTGCGCTGCCTGCGGCCACGAGATGGCGCCGCGCTAGCCGCCGTTCGCCATGGCCGACATGCTGCTGAAAATCGACACCCACACCCACGTGCTCCCGCCGGGCTGGCCGGACCTGGAGGCGCGCTACGGCTACGGCGGCTGGGTGCAGCTGGCCGAGCACGGGCCCGGCTGCGGGCACATGCTCAAGGACGGCAAGCTGTTCCGCGAGGTGCAGTCGCACTGCTGGGACCCGGCGCAGCGGTTGGTCGAGTGCGATGCGCACGGCGTGCACGTGCAGGTGCTCTCGACCGTGCCGATCATGTTCAGCTACTGGGCGAAGCCGGCCGATGCGCTGGACCTGTCGAAGCTGCTCAATGAGCACATCGCCGGCCTGGTTGCGGCCCACCCGCAGCGCTTCGTCGGCCTCGGCACGGTGCCCATGCAGGCGCCGGAGCTCGCTGTGCGCGAGCTCGAGCGCTGCGTGCAGGAACTCGGGCTCGCGGGCATCGAGATCGGCTCGCACGTGAACGGCATGAACCTCGATCATCCCGACATCTTCCCGGTGTTCGAGGCCGCCCGCGATCTCGGCGCGGCGGTGTTCGTGCATCCCTGGGAGATGCTCGGCCGCGACCGCATGGCGAAGTACTGGCTGCCATGGCTCGTGGGCATGCCCGCGGAGACCTCGCTGTCGATCTGCGCGATGATATTCGGCGGCGTGTTCGAGCGCCTGCCCGGGCTGCGCGTGCTGTTCGCGCACGGCGGCGGCGCGTTCCCGGCGACCCTCGGGCGGATCGAGCACGGTTTCCGTGTGCGCCCCGACCTGGTCGCGGTCGACAACGACAAGAACCCGCGCGATTACGTCGGGCGCTTCTACGTCGACTCGCTGGTGCATGACCCGGACATGCTGCGCTTCATGATCAGGCTGATGGGCGCGGAGCGCATCGCGCTCGGCAGCGACTATCCTTTCCCGCTCGGCGAGGCCGTGCCCGGGCGGATGATCGAGCTGATGGACGACCTGGCGCCGGATACCCGGGCGCGATTGCTGGCGGGCACGGCGCTCGAATGGCTTGGCCTGGACGGGGAGCGCTTCCGCCCATGAACACGACACCGGGCGACATGCAGATCTGGCTCGAGAGCGAGGGGCGGCGCTTTGCCGTGTCCGTGTCGCGCGGCGTCTCTCTCGCGATCCCGCTGGACCTGCAGGGCCCGCAGCCGGTGCACTTCGGCGCTCCCCCCGCGCGCTCGGAGCCGCTGGCCGCCGGCGATTTCGTCGGCGACACGCGTGCCGGGGGAAGCTGCAACTGCGAGACGGTGACGCTCGTGCCCCACTGCAACGGCACGCACACGGAAGGCCCGGGCCACGTCACCCGCGAGCGCTTGTCCGTCCATGCCAGCGCGATGAAGCCGCTGTACCTCACCGCGCTCGTCTCCGTGACTCCCGAGGACGCGGCCGGCTCGGAAGAGACCAGCGACCCGATGCCCCGGCCCGGCGACCGGCTCATCACGGCCCAGGCGCTCGCGGCGGCGCTGGCGCGCTTCGGCGGCGCCCCGATCGAGGCCGTGGCCGTGCGCACGCAGCCGAACTCGGTGGACAAGCTGTCGCGCGACTGGATGGCGCCGCCGCTGCCGCCGTATTTCTCGCGCGAGGCCATGACCCTCCTGGTGCAGCTCGGCGTGCGGCACCTGCTCACGGATCTGCCGTCGGTGGATCGGCTGCTCGACGAGGGGCGGCTCGCGAGCCACCGCGTGTTCTTCGGCATGCCGCGGGAAGGGCGCGCCGCGGCCGAGGTCGGCCGGCCCGACGCGACCATCACCGAGATGATCTTCGTGCCGGACACCCTCCCCACCGGCCTGTACGCGCTGTCGCTGCAGCTCGCGGCCTGGGTCAGCGACGCCGCGCCCTCGCGCCCCATCCTGTTCCCGCTGGCGCCCGCATGAGCATGACCGACGCCGCGAGGCTTGATGCGTGCGACCCCCTCGCCGGGTTCCGCGCGCGCTTCCACATCCCGCCGCATGGCGACGGCGACTGTGTTTACCTGTGCGGCAACTCGCTCGGCCTGCAGCCGAAGACCGCGGTGCGGTACCTGCAGGAAGAGCTCGAGGCCTGGGCACGCTTCGGCGTGGAAGGGCACTTCCGCGGCAAGCGCCCGTGGCAGGACTACCACGAGCAGTTCGCCGCGCCGCTGGCGGCGTTGACCGGCGCGCGCGAAGACGAAGTCGTGTGCATGAACGGCCTGACGGTCAACCTGCACCTGCTCATGGCGAGCTTCTTCCGGCCGACCGCGACGCGCTACAAGCTGCTGATCGAGCGCGCCGCGTTCCCTTCCGATCGCTACGCCGCCGTCTCGCAGCTGCGCTTCCACGGCCTCGACCCGGACGAGGCACTGCTCGAGGTCGGGCGCCGCGCCGGCGAGACGGCCCTGCGCGACGAGGATATCGCCGCAGCCATTCGCGCGGCCGGCGACGCGCTCGCGCTGGTGCTCTTGCCCGGCGTGCAATACCTGTCCGGCGAGGCCCTGGACATCGCGCAGCTCAGCGCCGAGGCGCACGCGATCGGCGCGCTCGCGGGCTGGGACCTCGCGCACGCCATCGGCAACGTGCCGCTTGAGCTGCACGATGCGAACGCCGACTTCGCCGCCTGGTGCAGCTACAAGTACCTCAATGGCGGGCCGGGCGCGGTCGCCGGAGCCTTCGTGCACGCGCGCCACGGCAACGATCCCGCCCTGCCCCGCTTCGCCGGCTGGTGGGGCCACGACAAGGCGGCGCGTTTCAGGATGGGACCCGACTTCGTGCCGATCCCGGGCGCCGAGGGCTGGCAGCTATCCAACCCGCCGGTGCTCGGCATGGCGGCGCTGCTCGCGTCGCTGGAAATCTTCACGGCAGCCGGCATGGCGCGGCTGCGCGAGAAGTCGCTGGCGCTGACCGGGCTGCTGGAGCGGCGCCTGGGCGAGACGCTGCCCGGGCAGCTCGAGATCCTGACGCCGCGCGACCCGGCGCGGCGCGGCTGCCAACTCTCCCTGCGCCTGCGCGACGGCGCTGAGGCCGGGCGCGCGGTGTACACGCGGCTCGGCGCGGCCGGCATCGTCTGCGACTGGCGCGAGCCGGACGTGATTCGCGTGGCGCCCGTGCCGCTCTACAACCGCTACGAGGACATCGAGCGCTTCGTCGCCGCGCTCGCGGGCGCGCTGCGATGAGCAGGCGGATCACCATCGTGGGCGCCGGGCTCGGCGGCACGCTCGCCGCCATCTTCCTCGCGCGCCGCGGCCTGGAGGTGACGCTGTACGAGCGCCGGCCCGACCTGCGCCGCGTGCCGCAGCCCGCCGGGCGCTCGATCAACCTCGCGCTGGCGAACCGGGGACTCAGGCCCTTGCGCCTCGCGGGGCTGGAAACCGGCGTGCGCAGTCTCCTGACCGTGATGCGCGGGCGCATGGTGCACCCGGCGGAGGGGGCGCTCGACTTCCAGCCCTACGGACAGCGCGCCCACGAGGTCATTTATTCCGTCTCGCGGCCGGGCCTGAACGCGCTGCTGCTGGACGCCGCCGAGGCCGAGGGCGTGCGCCTGAAGTTCGGCATGCGCTGCACGGCGGTCGACCTTGCCGGCGACCGGCTGGAATTCGAGCACGAGGCGAGCGGCGTGCGCGAGGCGGTGCCGCTGGCGCCGTGCATCGGCGCGGACGGTGCGGGTTCTGAGCTGCGCAAGGCGCTCATGGCGCTGCCCGGCTATACGGCCAGCGAGGACATGCTCGCGCACGGCTACAAGGAACTCAGCATCCTGCCCGGCGCGCTCGGCCGCCACCGCATGGACGCCGGCGCGCTGCACATCTGGCCGCGCGGCGGCTACATGCTGATCGCGCTGCCGAATCACGACGGCACCTTCACCGTCACGCTGTTCCTGCCCTACGAGGGCGAGCCTTCATTCGCGAGCCTCGCCACACCGGCGGACGTGCGCCGTTTCTTCGCGGCCGAGTTCCCGGACGTGGCCGCGAAGATCCACGAACTGGAGAAGTCATTTCTCGGCAACCCGACCGGCGCGCTGGGCACCGTGCGCTGTCACCCGTGGCACCTCGACGGCCGTGCGCTGCTGCTCGGCGACGCCGCCCACGCCATCGTGCCGTTTCACGGCCAGGGCATGAACTGCGCGTTCGAGGACTGCCTGGAACTCGATCGATGCTACGAGGAATGCGGCGGCGACTGGGCGCGAACCTTCGCGCTGTCCTACCAGCGCCGCAAGCCGAACGCCGATGCGATCGCCGACATGGCGCTGGAGAACTACGTGGAGATGCGTGACTCCGTGCGCGACCCAGACTTCCTGCTCAGGCAGGGCGTCGGCTTTGAGCTCGAGCGCCGCTTCCCGGAACGCTTTGCGCGCCGTTACGCGCTGGTGATGTTCCGCGACGACGTGCCCTACGCCGAAGCGCGGCGGCGCGGGCGCATCCAGGAAGAAATCCTGTGCCAGCTGACCGCCGGCATCGACGACGTCGGCGCAGTCGATTTCGAGCTTGCCGGCAGGATGATCTCTGCGCGGCTGGCGCCGTTGCCGATCGGCACGACGACGTAGGCGGCGCCGAGCGCCCGGTCAATCGCATGCGAAATCCTCCGCGCCGAGCGGCCGGCACTGGGGCGGGTAGCCGTGTTCGCGCCAGTAGTCGAGGGCGCCGCTATCGCGCATGAATCTTCGGAACTGCGGTGACCGGCGGTAGCCCGCGTATTCCGGTCCCCAGACCAGCATTGGATATTCAGGCAGGAGGTCAAAGGCGCCCAGGGGGACCAGCAATAACGCCACGTAGGAACCTGCATCCGCAGGTTTCGTACGCTGGAACTCCAGCAACTCCGCCAGCAACTCGCTGTGGTCGCCATCGAGATCGCGATAGGCCTCATAAATGTCCCGCTGGCGGTGCCAGCCCGGAAGCCACCTCGACTGGTTGACCAGCACCATGAACGCGGTCTGCTCTTCGAAGTGAGCCAACAGGAAAAGGTTGCCGTACTCGGAGACCACCGTGCCCGCGGCCAGCGCTTCTTGCATGTTCTCGAACGCCTCGGCCGGGCGGCCCAGGGCCCACAAGATTTCGTAGTGGTTCTCGGCGCAAGGACCGAAACGCGGAGCCACTTCGATGCAACGCCCGAACGTCTGCAGCGCGTCCTCGAGCCGGCCCACGTGGCCAAGCGCTCCTCCGAGCCAGTTGAGCGCGGAGCTGTTGTGCGGATCGAGTTCGACGGCGCGTTCCAGGTCGCGGATGATGGCGCCGAGGTCATGCCGCCGCAGCAGCTTGTCGGTCGCGAGCAGTCGCAGGTTCGCCAGCGCCGCCAATGCCATGCTGCTGTCCGGCTCCAGGGCCAGGGCCCTTTCCGCAAACTCCACTCCCCGGCGCTCATGTTCATCCCGGGAAATCTGCGTGTAGCCGTACTCGAAAATGACGGTCTGCACCGCCGCCCGCAATTCCCAGGCGTTGACGAAATCCGGATCCTGCTCTGTCGCCTGGCGCAGCAGGTCGTCGGCCTCATCAAGAGCGCTGCGGGCCTGGAACCGGGCGCGCGCGCGCAGGTACATGTCGTAGGCCGTCAGGTTCTCGGTCGGCTGGGCCAACCGGACCTTGTCCTCGATCTCGATACCGAGCGAATCGACCAGTGCGGCGACGATCGCCGAAGCGATCTCTTCCTGGATGGCGAACACGTTCTCCGCGGTGAGGGGGCGGTCGAAGGTGTCGGACCACAGGTGCCGGTCCACCCGCGCATCGATCAACTGCGCGGTGATGCGCAGATTGTCGCCGGCGCGGCGCACACTGCCTTCCAGCACGTGGCGCACCGACAGGCGTTCGGCGATCACTTGAATGCCCAGGCTCTCCTGCCCCTTGAACCCGAACGACGAGGTGCGGGAAGCGACCTTGAGTCCCTTGACCCGCACCAGCGCGTTGAGGATCTCCTCGGCCATGCCGTCGGAGAAGTACTCCTGGTCGGCGCCCGGCGACAGGTCGGTGAACGGCAGCACCGCGATCGATGCATCGAGTACTTCGGTGCCGGCAGCGGCAGTCGCTGTCGAAGCCGACAGTTCAGGCGTGAGAGCTCGCGGCGGCGCCGGGCTCATCCGGTCGACCGCCAGGAAGCCGATGGCCAGCACCGCTACTGCCAGCGTCGCCCAGTTGAGCTTCCGGCCGGTGTGGGGGGATTGCAGGTCAGCGGCTGAAAGATCGGCATCGCGCTTGATGCCCTCGGGGGTGATCTCGTAGATCCACGACAGGCCCAGCGCCGGCACCAGCCCGATGACCAGCAGCACCACCAGCCCGCGCAGTACGCCGTCGGGCACATCGAACAGCGGCAGCACCGTCTCGGCGACCTCGATGATCAGCCACGCGCTCACGACGTAGAACAGCGCCACGCGGAAGACGTTGCGGCGCTTCAGTTCAGCGAACAGTTTCATGCACGGAATTCCGGCGCCGCATCCAGCGCAAGTACGCAATTGAGGAATCGCTGATCGCCCTGTTGGCGGAGTTTGTTCACCAGCCGCCCGTCAGCAGTGACGAAGCGGCAGTCGCGGGCCAGCGCAAGCGCGAGATATAAGCAGTCGTAGGCAGGATGTTCGAGCTCGAGCGCCAGCTCGAGGCTCTCGGCGAGCAAAAGGCGCATCGGCACCAGCTCGATTTCGACCCGCTCGATCGCCTGCGCGGCGACGATCGCCGCATCCCGGTCCATCTCGCCGCGCCCGACCTTTTTCCACAGGATGTTGGCGCATTCGGCCACCATCAGATCCGGTGCCGCCAACCGTGGGCCATCGAGCAAGGCGACGGCGTGCTCGCTCAATGCCTCCGGCGCGACCCACTTGATCGCGACACTGGCATCAATGACTACCTCGCTCAACGCTCGTCCCTACCTTCGCGCTGCAGCACTTCGGAAGGCGTTTGCGTGCGCCCGGCGCTGAGCGCCCGGATCTTTGCGAGCAGCGGCTTGATTTCCAGCTCCGCCTCGGGCTCCAGCGCCTGGCGTAGGATTTCGCGGTGCTCGGCCTCGGCCGAGCGGCCGTGGCGCGCGGCCCGACGCTTCAGGCGGACGATGAGTTCGTCGTCGACATTGCGTACGTGAAGGCTGGCTGGCATTGCGGTCAATCCGTTTGCTTGAAGTGCTAGCAAATATATCGTCGCAGCAGTCGGCGGGTCAACGTATCGCCTTCGACTGGCCGCCGTCCACGACCAGCGCGGCGCCATTGACCCACCCGGCCCGCGGCGAGACCAGCCACACCGCGGCCTCGGCCACCTCCTGCGGCGTTCCGAGCCGCCCCGTCGGGATGCTCTGGCGGACCATTTCATAAATCGCGGGCTCATTCTGACGCATCATCTCCCAGCCGCCGCCGGGAAATTCGATCGAGCCGGGCAGCAGGGCATTTGCCCTTATGCCATGCGATCCCTCCACCACCGAGAGCTTTTTGGCAAAGGCATTCAAGGCGGCCTTCGCAGCGGTGTAGCCAAAGTCCGGCATGGGGTAGGCCTCGATCGCCGAGATGGAGGACACCAGGAGAATGACGCCCCCGCGCGCGGCGCGCATCATGGGCAACACCGCTTCCACCAGCCGGACGGCTCCCATGACGTCCACGTTGAGGCTTGCGTCCCAGCTCGCCCGCTCTCCCGTGACAGCCAGCGCCGAGGCGTTGCTGATGAGAATATCGATCGTCCCGAAACGCTCCCGGGCGCTCTCCACCAGTGCCGCCACACTCGCGTCATCGCCGACGTCTGCCGGCACGGCCAGCACCTCGGCGCCGGTGGCTTCGAGAGCGTGTTTGGCCTCATCAAGCGCTTCGGCGCCACGCGCTGCGATCACCAACCGGGCACCCTCAGCAGCCAGCCCTTCGGCGATGGCCCGCCCGATACCGCGACTCGCACCCGTGACCAGTGCGACCTTGCCGGCAAGTTCCAGGTCCATGGCTTGCTACTCCAAATTCTTTGTTAGAGAAAGTATTGCGCGCCCGGACCGCGATGGTTCGCGAGAGTTTGCAATACGATGTGTTGTACATTAGCGTCCATGTATGAAAACTATCACGATCAATGTATCTGAACCGGTCTACGCGGAATTTCAGGCCGCTTCCAAATCGGCTGGCCGACCCACCTCGGAACTGATCCGCGAGGCCATGGAGCTGTACCGACGCGAGCGCCTGCGTCCGGTCGGCGACCTGGCCGGATTTCGGCCGCGCTCGGCCGGCCGGGTGCTTCGTCCGCTGACCGCCGCCGACGACCTGCTCGATGAAATGCTGGATCGTGATTCGTGATCGGGCTGGATACCAGCTTTCTGGTCGGCCTGGCGATCCGCGAACATCCTGCCCATTCGGCCTGCCTCGAACTGTTTGAAGCCGGCATCCGAGGCAAGGAATCGAGCGCTGCGATCTGCGCGCAGGTTCTGGGCGAGTTTTCGCATGTCGTCACCGACCCCCGGCGATTCTCCCAGCCTCTGGAGATGGGCGAGGCGCTGGAGATCTGCAGCCAGTGGTGGCACGCACGCGAATGTCGCATCGTCGAGCCGACGCAACATTCCTTTCCGTTGTTTGTCGACTGGATGCAACGGCATCGACTCGGGCGCAAGCGCGTTCTCGATACCCTGCTTGCCGCGAATTATCATAGCGCGGGCATCAAGCAAATCGCGACCACCGACTGGCGAGATTTCAGGATATATGGCGTGTTCGATATCGTTCATTTGACGAGCTGACCCTGAGCGGAGCCGTCGGCTGTGGTTCAGCCATAGCTGAACACGTCGAGCTTGTTGCCATCCAGGTCACGGAAATAGGCCGCGTAAAAGCCCTCGCCGCCAACTGCACGCAGGCCGGGCGCGCCTTCGTCGGAGCCGCCGAGTTCAAGCGCCTTGTTGTAGATTCGATCGACCTGCTCGCGCGACTCGACAGCAATACCGGCCATTACGCCGTTGCCCACCGTCGCCGGTTGGCCGTCGTAAGGCTTCATGATGCAAAGCATCGGTTTATCCATGGCGGCCGCCCACGCATAGCCGCGCTCGCCAAATTCCATCATGCGAGAGACACCCATCTCGGCCAATAATTCATCGTAGAACGACGCCGCACGAGCCAGGTCATTGGTACCAAGGACGATATATCCAATCATCGAAATTTCCTCGTCACAGTTGCAGTCGCAGTCAGTCCTGAATCTTGAGCTTCACCAGCGTGTCGCCCAGCCCGGTCAGGTAGATCGGGCCGCCTTCGGTGGTCAGGATCAGCCCGGTGAACAGTCCGGGCAGCGGCGCCCACATGTCCGGGCCGATCAATTCCAGCAGACCCTCGCCGCTTTCGGTCCGGCGCTGCCACTCAACCATGAGCTGCTTGTGTTCTGCAGTTTCTACATGGAAAGCGGTCGACCACCCACCCGATTCGGGATCGACGACCAGCAGGGCGTTGGCGATCGGCGAGGCGACCCACAGGCGCCCTGAGGCATCGAGTTCGATGTTGTCCGGGGTCGGCAACTCGGCCACCACGCGGCCTTCGGACAAGCTGCCGTCGGCCACCGAAAGCTGGTAGCCGACGATCCGGTTGGCCATGGTCTCGGCAACATAGATCTGGCCGCGCGCCTCGTCGATCGCCACGCCATTGCCAAAGGTCAGCCCGGACAGCTTGAGCTCGGCCACGGCTGCGGTGCTGCCGTCGGCCGGCGGCGGCAGGCGGAACAGCGCGCCGTCGAGTGATCGCATGTCGACCGCGGCGAACATCCGGGCCTCGGAATCGGGACCGCCGCGGTTGCGGGTCGACTGGGTAAACCAGACCGCACCGCTGCTGTCGCGCCGGGCCGAGTTGGCGCCGAATTCATGCTGGTAAATGCGAACCACCTGCTCGGTTTCGGTATGGATGCGGTAAATGGCCCCGGTCAGGATATCGGCCACCAGCACGTGGATCCCGTCCGGTTCCATGGCCACGCCGTTCGGGCCGGCGCTGCGGGCAGGCGGTTCGTGCACGTAGCCGGCCGCCGCGAAATCGCCGAACGGCCGCTTCGCTCCTTCCGGATTCAGCGCCACCAGGCCATGCACCTGGTCGGCAATCAGCAGCGTGCCGTCGGCCAGCATGACGCCGTCTTCGGGGCGCACCAGGGAGCGATCGGCCGGGAACAATGCCACCTGCTCATAAGACTGCGCCAATTCGGAATTGTCGGCATGAACGGGAAAGCCCAGGGCGAGGGTGAAAAGAGCAAAACAGATTCGATGCACAGTGGTGTTCCTTGTGAGTTTGGATGGCTTCCTGGGGCCAGGCTTCAAACCGTCAGCGTGAAGCCACCATCCGGTGTCAGCGTGGTGCCGGTGATGAGAGCCACTTTGTTGGTCATGTCTGGCATCAACTCGATCCTCTTTGAATGGTTGAATCTGTGCGGCGATGACGAATCACGGCTGTTCCCCGACGTAGGGTTTCAGATTCTCGGACAGGCTCAAAGCGGTATCGGTGAGGATGCTAATCGAGGTTCCCACGTCCATGGCGCGCAGTCGCAGCGTTGGCAGGGTTTCGGGATGTTCGCGCAACGTACCCACTTGCTCGGCGATTTGCATTGCTGTCAAACCAGGCTTGCAGTCGTAGTCGATCTGGACCAGCGGGGTTGAACCCAAAATTCCCGAGAAGGAAAATCGATCACCGCAAGCCTGGCTTAGTGCATCCTGCACCTGCACCGCGACGGCACTCCTGAACAGCCTGCGGTAGTCCGAACTGGCGCCTTCGTCAATCGCCATCTCGATGCCAGGCCAAGTGTAGAACCCCACAGCCGCGTCACGCAGATCCTGATCCTTGATCAGGCCCAGCGATCCGGTGGAGGTCAACTCCTCGTAGGTGGCCCTCGATCGGGCGAAAAAAATGTACTGGGTCGCCCGATAGGCATGAACCAGCAACTGTTCATCTGTAGCGTCCGCGGTTCCTTCAAGTATCTCGAGCGCCTGAACGGCATTGAACCGGACATCGCGAAGATAGTCGACGAGCATGTTCCAGTTCTGATTCTCGATACGAAGTTCAGCTATCAGGCGTTCAGTGAACAACTCCCCCCGCCTGGCCTCCAGTCTCTCCGCGTTCCAGTTGGCGACCTGGATGCCGATATACACGCCGCCGACGACGATCAGGAAATCGATGCCGACGGCGAACCAGTTCTGGGTTCGAACATGCTCGGTGATGCGACGCAGAAGCATGAGCGCTCCTTACTCCGGGTGCAGGTAGAACATCTTGCTCATGATCCGCCACTGGCCGTCGATCTTCACCAGCGTGAAAAAGTCCGTAAAGCGATGACCCGTCCAGTTGTCGAGCTCGACGCGCACCGATGCGGCGCTGCCGCCGATGTCGATATGCGGATCGCCCGCCTTGACGTCCGACGCGGGGCGCCCTCGATGTAGATCTGCATGAGCCCGCGAATCTGTTCGGCGTCATCATTTGTAGCTGGGTTGTTCATTCCCGTTTCCTCGGCGTCCTTCGCAACGGGTTTGCTGGAGGATTGCATGGACCGCACTGTACGGGCCGTACCAGGCACTTTCAATCGGTCTCTGGCGATGGCTCGAACAACCAGACGGCACGGTTGTAATACTACGGCACGCGTAGTATGGTCAATGCATGATCAAGTCCTGGGGAAACAGCGCGACCCGTCGGTTCGCCGAGGGCGGCAAAGGCAAGTTTTCGGGACTGGATGAGGAAGCCGCTATGGACCTCCTGGCGGTGCTTGATGCGGCCACGTCTTTGCAAGATATCAGTCCCTTGAAATCCACCGGATTACACAAGCTCAAGGGCGATCGAAAAGGCCAATGGGCCATGACAGTCAACGGGCCATGGCGAATCTGTTTTCGGTTCGCCGATGGCGATGCCTGGGACGTACAGATCGTCAACTATCACTGAAGGAGTCAAGACACTATGTTCCCTGTTCACCCGGGTCGAATCCTGAAGCGCGAACTCGTGGCACGCGACATGTCCGCCAATCGCCTGGCGCTTGCGCTGCGGGTGCCTTCCGGCCGCCTCACGGATATTTTGAACGGCAAACGCGGCATTTCGCCGGACACGGCGCTCAGGCTGGGACGCTTCTTTGGCAACAACGCCCGCTTCTGGCTCAACTTGCAGACAAGCTACGAGTTGGCGGTTGCCGAACGGGAAATCGGCGCCAGGATTGAAGCCGAGGTGGAGTCTAACGCCGCTTGAACAATCTGGGCGACCTGGGCGACACTTCGCCAAGGAACAGGGCCTCATTGGGCGTGGGATGAGCCGCGAACACCTCGAGCCCGCGCTCGACGCCGCCCACATCGCGCTACCGATCCTCGCGCGTGTGCCAGAGACGCAGCACGTAGACAGTTTGCTCCACGATCTCGCAGCGCAGTTCGTATTGCGCGACCACCATCCGCCGGACCTCGCGAGGATCGAATCGGAGATGCCCTCGGCGAAGTAGACCTGGTCGCCGTCCGGGCTCAGGTCCTCGAAGGCGAGCACGGCGATGGAGCGCGCCGGGGCGCCCGCAGCGGGCGCGCGGGCCGCCTCCGCCGGCGCGGGCGGCACGGCCGGCCGCAGGAACCACCCGGCGCCGAGCCCGATGCCGACGGCGACCAGCAGCGCGCTGAGCGCCACAGTGCGCTTGCCGAGCAACGAAGGCTGGGGCTGGTCGAGCTCCTCGGGCGCCGCTTGCGGCGTCACCCGCAACCCTGCAGGCGTGATTTCCAGCGCCCACGCCAGCACGAGCGCCACCGGGAAGCCGAGCAACACCAGCAACACGACGAAGCTCATGCCCCACTCGGGCACGCCGAGCCGCGGCAGCATGATGTCGGCCGCCTGCAGCAGCGCGAACGCCATCGCCGCGTACACGACTGCAACACGGAACACCTTGCGGCGCTTCAGCTCGGCACCGATTCCGTTCGCGACACTCCCCCTGACGAGCACGGCCGGGCGGGCTATTGACGACCCCGTGGGCGGTTCTGCTTGATCCCGTATTGCGCGACCGACTGATTCTACGCACATTTGTGTGTATTCTTCACGCGCCGCGATGTTTCGCTCATGAGCAAAAATGAAAATACCGTCGAGCTGCACAGGCAGCGCATCCCGCGCGGCCTGCTGTTGCTCGACGCGCTGGGCGCCGGGCTGGTTGCGATCGGCGTCCTGGACGTGCTGGAGACCGGTCCCCAACTCGTGCCGCAGGCGCTGCGACTCCCGGGCGTCGGCATCGCGCTGATCATCCTCGGCTGCATCGTGATGCTGGCCGTGCCCGTTTGGCTGCTGAGAGGACACCGCCGTCGGAGCGGGCGCGCCGAGGAGAGGCCGAGATCGTGAGCCGCAACCACCGCCGCTACATCGTGCTCGACGTGTTCACGGATACCGCGTACTGCGGCAACCCGTTGGCCGTGCTGCCGGAAGCCGAGGGGCTGACCGAGAGCCAGATGCAACGCATCGCGCGGGAATTCAACCTGTCCGAAACGGTGTTCGTCAGGCCGCCGCGCAATCGCGGCGAGACGCATCGGCTCAGGATCTTCACCCCGGTGCGCGAGCTGCCGTTCGCCGGCCACCCGACGATCGGCGCGGCGCTCGCGCTGGCCGCGGAAGGCTGGCCGGAGAGCGAGTTCATGTTCGGCGAGGGCGTCGGTCCCGTGCGCGTGAGCCTGCGCCAGCAAAAACAGCATCGCAGTGCGTGGTTCTGGGCCGCGAAACTGCCGGAAATCGGCCCCAACCCGCCGCCCGCCGATGCGCTCGCGGCCCTCGTCTCGCTGCGCAGCACCGACATCCTGGCGGGCAAGTGGGGACCCGTCGCGGTATCGGCGGGCCTGCCCTACCTCGTCATCCCCGTGCGCGACGCGGCCACGCTGGCGCGCGCCGAGCTTGACCTGCATCGCTGGCGCGAGATCCTGCAGGGCTGGTGGGCGGACCAGGTCTATGTGGTCGCGCCCGTCGATGGGCCGCAGGGCACGCGCTACCGGGCGAGAATGTTCGCCCCCTCGCTCGGCTTCCTCGAGGATCCCGCCACCGGCGCCGCCGCCGCGGCCTTCCCGGGCTGGCTGGTGCCCCGGCTCGGCGCGAAGGACGGCGTGCTTACCGTCACCATCGAGCAGGGCATCGAGCTGGGCAGGCCGAGCACGCTCATGCTGGAGGTGGAGCTCAGCGGCGGCCTGATCACCGTCGTGCGCGTCGGCGGCACGGCGGTGCCGGTCGCCGAGGGCACCATCCGCATTCCGGATTGAGGAGACTTTGTTCATGTCCAGGTATTCGACCGCCGTCCTGGCCCTGGCGCTGCTCGCGGCGACCGGGGCGTTGCGCGCGGAGCCGGTCAATACATTCGGTGACGCGCGGTTCGCCTTCTATGCCAGCGAGCGCGAGGCGCGCGACGGCACCATCACGAACGACGAGGGCCTGCGCCTGCGGCTGCGCATCGGCGCCGAGAAGAAGCTATCGGACGAGTGGCTGCTGCGGGGCCGGCTCGCCGGGCGCTTCACCACGGACCAGGACAGGTTCCGCTTCTGGCTCAAGGCCTGGGCGCCGACCCGGACCGGGCTCGAGGATGGGGATTCGACCCTGGACGAGCTTTTCCTGCACTACGCGCCGGACGGTGGCGACTGGTCGCTGCGGATCGGGCGCTTCCAGAGCAAGTTCGAGCTCATGGGCGTCGCCGCGAAGAGCCTGGATCGCAACGACAGCCCGAACGTCGACATCACCTGGACCGATGGCCTGCACTGGCAATATGCGCTGACTCCGAAGTGGCGCTCGCACGTGGTGCTGCAGTCCAATGCCAGCAATGGCACGGGCCAGACCGCGCGCGTGCCGCTGAGCTTCGATGACGACGCCAGCACGGTCACGACCTTCGCCGCACTCGAGGCCTCGAAGCCGCTCGGGCCGCTCAAGCAGCGCGTGTTCGCCGTGACCTGGATGCCGAGCGCGCTCGCGACCGACGGCATCGACGCGGCGCGGCGGGAGGACTACATCACCCTGACGGCCAAGCTGTTCGCCGAGTGGCCGATCGGGGACAGCGGGATGCGCGGCGGACTCGGCGGCGAGGCGGGCTATGCGCCCAACACGCCACGCGAGTCGGTCGTGGGCGCCGGCACAGGCAGCAGCGCCGACGGCTGGGCGCGCACATTCTCGATGAACCTGCTGGATTTCATGCCCAACCACCACATCGCGTTCATCTTCGGCCGCGCCGGCGCGGGCTGGCTGATTTCGCCCGACTTCCGCAACAACGATCGCCTCCTCGAGATCCGCTACCAGTGGCACCTCTCGAAGACCTTGTCCATGGAAGCGCGCCTGCGGCGCCGCGAGGAAATCGACCTGCCGCCCGGGGTGGATGACCCGCGCATCGACGACGACTTCTACCTGCGTTTCTCCGCGAAGTTCTGACCCGGCGCAGGGTCGCTAAACCACGGGAATCTGGTCCTTCCAGCGTGCCAGCCACTGGCTGAAGCTCAGCAGCCCGGGGTTCAGCCCGCGGGCGACCTCGGGATCCCGCGCGCCGCAGAAGTAGTCCTCGAAGTCGTGCTTGAACTGGAACATGTTGCCGAGATCCTCCGCGCCCGGAAAACCGAAGTTGCGGAACTGCTCGGGCGTGACGGCGTTGTAGCGCACCTCCTTGCCGAGCGCCGCACCGAGCCCGGTCGCCATCTGCGCGCCGCTGAGCTGCTCGCCCGCAATGCCGACCCGCCGGCCGATGAATTCCGGGCCCGCGCGGAAAATTCCGTAGGCGCACTTGCCGATGTCCTCGGCCGCGATGCCCGGCAGCTTGCGGTCACCCATCGGCAAGGTGAATGCGAGCGTGCCGTCGGCAGCGCGCTTCGGGCCCATGCCGAAATGGATGAGGTTGTCCCAGTAAAACGAAGTGAGCAGGCAGGTTGTGGGCAGGTGGAGCTCCGTGAAGAACCGGTCACACTCGCCCTTGGCGTCGAAGTGCGGCACCTTGTAGGCGCCCATCAGCGTCGGCATGCGCTCGTCGGACAGCGGCACCCAGCGGCGGGTGTCCTCGAGCGTTGACCAGATGACATGCTGCAGGCCCGCGTCCCTGGCCGCCTCGGCCATGTTGCGCGCCTCGGTCTGCTCTTTCTCGGGCGAGAAATGCTCCCAGAAGAAGGTGACCAGGTATGCGCCGTGGGCGCCCCGGAAGGCGCGCACCAGGCTGCCGGGATCATGCAGGTCGGCGGCGACCACCTCGGCGCCGAGCGCCGCGAGTTCCTTAGCCCTGGCGGAGTCGGGGTCCCGCGTGATGGCGCGCACCGTGAACCCGCTCGCGGGGTCGGCGAGAATGGCGCGGACGAGGCCGCCACCCTGGGCGCCCGTGGCGCCGACGACGGCGATGATCTTCTGCTCAGACATATGCGCTCCTGTTGCGCGCCTATGGTACGCCTGTCTCGCCGCGGCTTGTCTGCATGGCTCGGCCGCGTCACGCGTGCTGCGGCGCATCGACTGCACGCAGCCGGCGCAGCGCGAAGCGCACCAGGTAGTGGCCCGGCAGATACAGCAGCAGCGGGTACAGGACCAGCAGCAGGCCCACGAACCACGCCGTGGGCAGCCACGCCTGCTCGACGCCGAACGGCGCATGCACCCAGTTGACGTTGCGATGCGGCTCGGTGAGCAGCCAGCCGCTGATCACCGCCACGGCCCCGATCGCACATTGCAGCCACGGCCCACGGCGATCGTAGCCGGAGCGGCGCAGCAACCACAGGACAAAGACCGGCAACCCGACGTGGTACAGCGAGGTGGCGCGGGCGAGCAGCGGCAGGTCCGGGTTGAACATGTAGGCGGTGAACGTCGCGCTGCTGCCGCCGGTGACCAGCGCCTGGCTGAAGTCCAGCGTCCAGACCAGGCCCACCATGCAGACCGTGCCAGCCTGGCTGGACAGCACGAGCCGGTCGCCACGCCACAGCGCATAGAGGACCAGGAATTGTGCGAGATTGCAGATCCACAGGAAGTTCTGCGGGCCGTAAGCCCAGAGTACGACCGCCGCCCAGACCGCCATCCAGGCCGTGAAGCCGACGGCCGCTGCGCGCGGGGCATGCCACGCGCGGGGGTCCCTCGCGAAGGCGCTCACGCCCCCGCTGATGCGGCGTGCCCGCGCGCCAGCGCGCACCAGGCCTGCACCGCGGGACGCGCCCACTGGGCGCGGGCGTAACGCTCGAGCTTGCCCGGCACCGCGTCGCCATGCAGCACGAGGCGGTTGAGCGTGAGCGCCAGCTCGACATCGACGATCGACCATTGGCCGAACATCGGACTCCCGTCAATGTCGACCAGCGAGCTCGCGAACAGGAACAGCTTGTCCACGGCTTGCTTCCCCTCGGCGGACAGCGGCCCGCGGGTCTCGCGGAGGAACACGATGTCGGTCGGCCGCTCGTGGCGCAGCGCAACGAGGTCGCTGCGCAGCCAGGCCTGCACCTGGCGAGCCCGGGCGCGCTCGCGCACGCCCGGCGGATAGAGCGGCACGCCATTGGCGGAGAAGGCGTCGTGCAGGTACTCGCAGATCGCCGAGGATTCCGACAGCCAGAAGTCGTCGTGGCACAGCGTGGGGATGCGCGCGGTGCCGGACTGCTCGCGGAACGGCGCGTGTCGCTGTTCCCCCGCCTCGAGATCGAGCGTCAGGAGCTCGAACTCATGGCCCATCTCCCGCAGCGCGACGTAGACGAACATCGCGTAGGGGCTGAAATAGCGCGAATCGACGTAGAGCGTCAGGCTGGACATGGTGGTGTTCTCCGATGCGGACCTCGGTCGCGTAGCTGGAGCATAGCTCGCCCTGCCGGGTCCGGCAGCGCGTCAGTCCTCGACACACCTGGTGCAGCGCGTCCTGGTCGAGTCCACCTCGAGTCGGCGGATGTCGATCTCTTCACCGCATACGAAACAGTAGCCGAAGTCGCCGGAATCCATGCGCTGCAGCGCGCCATCGATTTCCAGCAGCTGGCGCTGGCGTCGCCGGGCAGCCTCCCGGGCCATCTCCTGCGCCTGCATGGCGTCCATGCGGGACAGCCGCCCGACCCGGGCCTGGTCCAGCTCAACCGGCGCGGTGTCCTCCTGCGAGGTCTCCTCAAGAGTCTGCAGCTCGGACCTGAGGTCGAGGAGCTGTTGGCGGAGTTGTTGAATCAGTGCTGGTTTCATCTCGCCCGGCGGCCGCCTGCCGCGGTCGGTGCCGCTGCCATGGATTCACGGTCAGGTTACGCCGGATTGGCGGGCGCCGCGAATCGGCCCGCGGGCAGGCGGCGCGGACCGGCTTCCCGTGAGGGCGAGCCTGAACGCATAATCGCGGCCCATGCTCCCGATCGATCCAATCGTCCTGTTTTTCATCCTCGGCCTGGCGGCCGGCCTGGCGCGATCCGACCTGCGGCTGCCGGGCGCCGTGTACGAGTTCCTGAGCGTGATCCTGCTGCTCGCGATCGGGCTGAAGGGCGGCGTGGAGCTCGCGCAGCAGTCGCTCGTCGCGCTCCTGCCGCAAATGATCGCCGTGGTGCTGATGGGCCTCGCGCTGCCGCTGGTCGCCTACCCGCTGCTGCGCGGGATCGGGCGTCTCGCGCGTGCCGACGCAGCCTCCATCGCGGCGCACTACGGCTCGGTCAGCATCGGCACCTACGCGGTCGCGGTCGCGTGGCTGATCGCGCGTGAAGTCACCTTCGAGGAATACCTGCCGCTGCTGCTGGTGCTGCTCGAGATGCCGGCCATCGTGGTCGGGATCATGCTCGCCCGCGGCGTTTCGGCCGACACCGACTGGAAGTCCCTCGCGCACGAGGTCTTGCTCGGCAAGAGCATCGTGCTCCTCGTCGGCGGCCTGCTGATCGGCTGGGCGGCCGGCCCCGTGGCGCTGGAGCCGGTCTCGGGGCTGTTCTTCGGCCTGTTCCACGGCGTCCTGGCGCTGTTCCTGCTGGAAATGGGCCTGGTTGCCGCCGGCCAGGTCACGAGCCTGCGCCGGCATGGCCTCTTCCTGGTCGTTTTCGGCGTGGTGTTCCCGCTGTTCGGGGCCCTGGTCGGCGCCGTGCTCGGCTGGCTGCTGGGCCTCTCGCCGGGCGGGACCATGCTGCTCGCGACCCTCGCGGCCAGCGCCTCGTACATCGCCGTCCCGGCCGCGATGCGCATGGCCCTGCCGGAAGCCAACCCGGCCCTGTCGCTGACGGCCTCGCTGGGCATCACGTTCCCGTTCAACATCCTGGTCGGCATCCCGCTGTATCACCAGCTCGCCGGCCTGCTGCACCGCCTTGGAGGATGACCCGATGCACGCCGACGCCCGCAAGCTGGTCACCATCGTCACCGAGGCGGCGCTCGAGCGCCGCCTGGTCGAGGACCTGAAGCGCCTCGGGGCGCATGGCTACACCATCAGCGACGCCCGCGGCGAAGGCAGCCGCGGCGTGCGCAGCGCGGGCTGGGAAGCGAGCAGCAACATCCGCGTCGAGGTGATTTGCGATGAGGCCACCGCCGAGGCCATCGCCGGCCACCTCAAGGCGATCTACTATGCCAACTACGCGATGATCCTTTACCTCAGCGACGTCGGCGTGCTTCGGCCGCAGAAGTTCTGAGCCGTGGAGAAACACTGATGAGCGACCTGCCCGAGATAGACGATATCACCCGCATGCGCGTCGAGGCCGCCGTGCTGCGCAAGCTGCTCGAGCACCTGCAGAAGTACCCCGAGGTGCAGAACATCGACCTGATGAACCTGGCCTATTTCTGCCGCAACTGCATCTCGAAGTGGTACCGCAGCGCCGCCGGGCAGGAGGGCGTGGAACTGGACTACGACCAGGCCCGCGAGATCGTCTATGGCATGCCGTTCGCGGACTACAAGCACCGCCACCAGGAGCCGGCGACGCCGGAGAAGCTGGCGGCATTCCAGGACGCCGAGCAGAAGGCCACCGAGTAAACCCCGCCGCCGACGCACAGGAACCAGCCCATGTCACAGCATGTTTCGCTCCGCATCACGCTCGCCGCCCTGCTGGCGTCGCTGCTGGCCGGCTGCAGCCAGCCCACCCGGGTTGCGTCCGCCTGGCATGGCGAGCCCGTCGGAGCGCCCGCCGACCAGGTCATGGTGATCGCCGTGAGCCCCGACCTGAACGGCCGCAGGATGTTCGAGGACCTGCTCGTCGGGCGCCTGGCGCAGAGCGGCAACACGGCCTGGGCCAGCAGCCGCAAGATCGACACTGCGACGCCGCTCAACCGGGACGCCGTGGAGCGCGCCGTGCAGGAGACCGGGGCGACGCTGGTCGTGGTGACGCGGCTCGTGGACCAGGAACTCGACATCAGCGAGCAGCGGGGACGCACCGAGGTCAAGGTGCAGCGCAGGCACGAGGTGCCGCTGGATTTCTTCCGCTACGACTACGAGATGCTCGAGCAGGAGCCCTACCTCGTGGCGAAGAGCACGATTCACCTGTCCACCGACGTCTACGGCGTCCAGGCCGGCGCGCTGCTCTACAGCATCAACCTCATCATCTACGCGGCGGAGTCGAGGGAGGAGGTCATGTCCGAGGCGACCCGCGCGATCGCCGGCCGCCTGCGCAAGGACGGGCTGGTCCGCTAGGCCTGCCTGATGACCCGTAGCGTCACTGCCCTGCTGGTGTTCCTCGCATGCGCGTTCGGCGCCGCGTCCACCGGGTATTTCTTTCCGCCCGGCGACTGGTATGCCGGCCTCGAGAAGCCCTTCTTCAACCCCCCAGCCTGGATCTTCGGGCCCGTGTGGACCGTCCTCTATCTCATGATGTCGGTGGCGGCCTGGCTGGCCTGGCAGCAGACAGGCTGGCGTGCGCGCCCGATTGCGCTGTGGTTCGGACAGATCGCGCTCAACGCGCTGTGGACGCCGCTGTTCTTCGGGCGCCACTGGCTGGGCATCGCGCTGCTGGAGTTGGCGGCGCTGTGGGTGCTGATCCTGCTGACCCTGCTGGCGTTCCGGCAGGTCTCCCGGCCCGCGGCCTGGCTGATGGCGCCCTATTTCGCGTGGGTCAGCTTCGCGTGGGTGCTGAATCTCAGTCTCTGGTGGCTGAACTGAACGTTCGCACGGAGGACGATTGTCCATGACGGAGACACAAGCATTGTTTGGCGAAGACGCTTACCTGCGCGGCTGCGCCGCGACCGTCGTCGAGTCGGTCCCCGGGGGCGTCGTGCTGGACCGCACGGTGTTCTATCCGCTCGGCGGCGGCCAGCCCGGCGATACCGGCATGCTGCGCGCCGCCGACGGCCGCGCGTGGCGCGTGACGGACACGCGCAAGGGCGAAGGCGGCGGGATCATGCACGTGCTTGCGGCCGACGCGGCGCCGCCTGCGCCGGGGACAGGGGTGGAAGCCACGCTCGACTGGCAACGCCGCTACGCGCACATGCGCATGCACACCTGCCTGCACCTGCTCGGTGCGGTGCTGCGCTTCGGCGTGACCGGCGGGCAGATCACGGCCGAGAAGAGCCGGCTGGACTTCGACACCCAGGAAGACATCGATAAGGAACGCGTGACGGCGGCCGTCAACGCGCTGATCAAGGCCAACCAGGCGGTGCGCTCACGGTGGATCACGGAGCAGGAGCTCGATGCGCAGCCCGAGCTGGTGCGCACCCTGTCGGTGCAGCCGCCGCGCGGCGTCGGCAGGATCCGGCTGCTGGAGATTCCTGGCGTGGACCTGCAGCCTTGCGGCGGGACGCATGTCGCGGCCACCGGCGAGATAGGCCCCGTGGTCGTGACCAAGGTTGAGAACAAGGGCCGCCACAACAAGCGCGTCGTGCTCGCGTTTGCATGAAGCCCGGCTGCGGCGAGCGCGCCGGCTTGATCGTCAGGCCAGCGCCAGGCGCCGCCGAATGACCGCCGCCGCTTCCCTGCCCCACTGGGCGTACGCCGGCGGCCCCGGATGAAAGCCGTCCGTCGCCATGTAGGCCGGGTCGAGCGGAAGCTGCGGCGTGACCAGCTCGCAAGCCGCGTCCGCCGCGGCCACCTCTGCAAGCAGGCGCGTGAACGCCTGCGCCCGTGCACCCAGGCACCAGCGCAGCGGCTGCGGCAGCGCGGGGAACGCGTGCATCGGCGGCAGGCCGGTCAGCAAGATCAACCGCACGCCGAAGCGTGACTTGAGCAGCGCCACGAGGCGCCGCTGTTGCGCCACGAAGGTTTGCGAGCGCGTGCCGCCCGTGACGTCGTTCACGCCGGTCGACAGCAGCGCGACATCGAAATCCGCGGGCGGGCCCGACTCCAGGCGCGTCAGCACGCCCAGCGTCCTCAGCCCGGTGCGCGCCTTCAGTGTCCACGAGACACGGAACTCCTCCTGCAGCGCGCCCACCAGGCGGCCCGACAGGCCCTCCGCCTGGCTGGCCGCGCCGACGCCTGCCGCCGCGGAGTCGCCCGCGATCAGCAGCCTGAGCGCGGGCCCGTGCCCGGCAGACCCCGTGCGCGGCCCGGGCGGCTCGGGCAGGCGCGGCGTGACGAACCTGACCCTCAGGCCCTGCGCCAGCAGGACCGGGGCCAGGGCGACAGTGGCGTAACGATAGTCCAAGAGCCGATTCCGTTCGTGCTTGTGCGAATGCTAGAGTGCCGCAGCCGCACCGCAAAGGCGACTGCATGCGCTCGATTCGCCGTCTGTCTGCCCTGGCCTGCCTGCTGCTCTGCGCCGCCGGGGCGATGCCTGCCGCCGCACAGAGCGCGCGCGTGCAGGCCACGGATCCGCCCGACGGCGGCGTGCTCAATGTCGGCGAGGCGCTCTACCTGCGACTCGAGTATTCCGGCGACCAGCCGCTGCGCTTCCGCGTCCGCGGTTACCGCCACGGGCTGGAGCAGCGCGAGGGGACCCGCAGCAACCCGGCGCCGCCCTATCCCGCCGGCCGCGGCGAAGCGCTGGCATGGATCGAGTACACACACCCGATCGCGCTGGACGAGTTGCGCATCGAGGTCTACGACGACCGCTGGACACTGCTCGACCATGCGGTCCTCCCCTTCGACATCGAGTGGCGGGCCGGCGCTCGCGCCGCGCCGCGCACGCTGCGGCCCTGGGTCGCCCCCATGAGCGATGCGCAGCAGCAGATGACCAGCACCGCGCTCGCCTCCGCCCACCAGGACGGTGACGACGGTTTCTGGATGCTGCTTGTCATGTTCGCCGGCTGGTCCATCCCCGGCTACTTCATTCTGCAGGTCGTGCTGTACCGCCGCTGGCGCGATGGCTGGCGCAAGGCGGCGCTGGTGCCCTTGATTGGCACGGTCCCGATTACCGCCTACACACTGTTCGCGCTGCTCAAGGGCTCGAACCTCTGGCCGCTGGTGATGTTGTTCACCCTGCCGTTCGCGTTCCTGTACCTGCTCGCGCTGCTGATCGCGAAGCGCTTCCTGGCGCGACCCTAGTCCGCCGGGACCGGCCCTTTTCGACGGCCGGCCAGACTTTCGCTCATAATCCGGCCTTCAAACCAGGTCGGCCCGGGACGCCCGCGTGCGCAGGGCGAGGAGAATTGCTGATGATCCGCGTGCTGTCTTTGCTTGCCCTGCTGTGCGCCAGCAACGCTGCGCTCGCGGAACTCGTGATCCGTGAGTTCAACGGCATCGGGCGCACCGACACCGCGGCCTTCAATGCGCGCTCGCCGTGGCTGATCGAGTGGAGCAGCCGGCCACCCTCGGCCATCGATCACAAGCCGGCGCACCTCGAGGTGTACCTCTACGAGTTCGGCAACCATCAATACGTCGGCAGGGTCGTGCAGCACGGCGGCACCGGCAGCGGCAGCGTCCTGATCGAGCAGAGCGGCCGATTTTTCTTCCGGGTGCAGGGCCAGGCCACGGAGTGGCGGCTGAAGGCGATCCAGATCGACGAGGACTACGCAAAGCGCCTGCGGGAGACGCGCAGGTGAGCCAGCCGGCCGTCTACGTCATCCACGAGAACAACGAGTGGGTCGAGCCGCTGCGCCTGGCCTTCCAGGCGCAGGGAATTCCGTACGCCGAGTGGTTCGTGGACGGCGGCACCATCGACCTGGCCGCAGTGCCGCCGGAGGGCGTCTTCTACAACCGCATGAGCGCCTCGTCGCATACGCGCGCGCACCGCTTCGCGGTGGAACTGACCGGGCCGCTGCTCGCATGGCTGCAGCACCACGAGCGGCGCGTCGTGAACGGGCGCCGCGCGCTGCAGCTCGAGGTATCCAAGATCGAGCAGTACCTGGCGCTGCGCTCCGCGGGCGTGCGCACGCCGCAGACCATCGCCGCGAACGGCCGCAAGGAGATCGTCGCGGCCGCGCATGCCCTCGGGCAGACGCCGTTCATCCTGAAGCCCAACCGCGGCGGCAAGGGCCTGGGCGTGCGGCTGTTCAACAACGTGGCGGAGCTGGATGGGCACCTGGGAAACGCTGCGGACATGTCGCTCGACGGCATCGAGCTGGTGCAGGAGTACATCAGGCCGGCCAACGGCTCGATCACCCGCATGGAGTTCATCGGCGGCGCCTACTATTACCAGGTCGACGTGGACACCTCGGGAGGATTCGAGTTGTGCCCGGCGGACGTCTGCGAAGTCGGCGAGCAGTTCTGCCCCGCGCCCGGCGAGGAAGAGAGGAAGACGTTCCGGCTGGCCGCGCGGGATCCGGACCGCGAGCTGGTCGCGAAGCTGGAGCGGTTCTTCAGGGCCAATGACGCCGAGGTGGCCGCGGCCGAGTACGTCGAGAACGAGCGCGGCGAACGCTTCGTGTACGACATCAACATGAACACCAACTACAACCAGCAGGCCGAGCGCGACGCCGGCAACAGCAGGCGCGCCATGCATCGCGTGGCGGAGTTCCTGGGAAGCGAGCTGGAGCGGTTGTACGGCCGGCGAGGCTGAGGCGACAAGTGAGCTTGAACCCATGACAACCCAGCGCTTCGAGGACCTCAGGCAACGGCTCGCCGACTTCGCGGCGGAGCGCGACTGGGACGCGTTCCACGCCCCCAAGAATCTCGCCATGGCGCTGGCGGCCGAGGCGGGCGAGCTGCTCGAGCATTTCCAGTGGCTGACCGAGGCGCAGAGTGCGGCGATGCCGGCAGACCAGCGCGCCGCCGTCGCGCTCGAGCTCGCGGACATCCAGCTTTATCTCGTGCGCCTCGCGGACAAGCTCGGCGTGGACCTGGTCGCGGCCGCGCACCGCAAGATCGATCTCAATGCCGAGAAATATCCCGCGGAGAAGGCGCGGGGGAACGCGCGCAAGTACACGGAGCTGTAGCGACCCCATGCGTAACATCCTGGCCGGCGCCGCCCTCGCTGTACTCCTGCTGCTCGCCCTTGTCGTCGGCCTGGCCTGGGCGCCCGACCGCCCGGTGGACGACCTCAAGGCGCGCTGGGCGACGCCGCCGTCGGTGTTCGTGCCGCTGCAGGGCATGAACGTGCACCTCCGCGACGAGGGCGTCGCCGGCGATGACCCGCCGATCCTGCTGCTGCACGGCACCTCGGCGAGCCTGCACACCTGGGACGGCTGGGTCCATGCCTTGGCGCCCACCCGGCGCGTCATTCGCGTCGATCTGCCGGGCTTCGGCCTCACTGGCCCGTTTCCGCACGATGATTACCACGTCACCAGGTACGTTGCCTTCGTCATCGAGTTGCTCGACAGCCTCGAGGTTCCAAGCGCGATCATCGCTGGCAACTCGTTCGGGGGGCAGCTCGCGTGGGAGCTTGCCACCGCCGCGCCGGAGCGCGTCGCCGCGCTGATCCTCGTCGACGCGGCCGGCTACCCGATGGCGCCGGAGTCCATCCCGATCGGCTTCCGCATCGCCCTCAACCCCTACCTGCAGCACGTGGTCACCCGCGTGCTGCCGCGGCGCATGGTCGAGGCGAGCGTGCACGACGTGTACGGTGACCCGGCGCGGGTGACCGAAGAACTGGTGGACCGCTATTACGAGCTGGCGCTGCGCGAGGGCAACCGGCGCGCCCTCGGGCTGCGCCTCGAGCAGGCCGTCAATCACGAAGCGCGCGCGGCACGCATCACCACGATCACGCAGCCGACCCTCGTGCTCTGGGGCGGCAGGGACCGGCTCATCCCCACCGCCAACGCCAGTCGCTTCGCACAGGACATCGCGGGCAGCCGACTGGTGATTTTCGATGGACTGGGGCACGTGGCCCACGAAGAAGACCCGGAAGCCACCGCGGCGGCCGTCCTGGCCTTTCTCGACGAGTTGCAGGGCACTTGAACCCCGGGAGCGTGACGATGGCTACAGGCGCCGGCGCGGACACAGCACTGCTCGAGAACCAGGCCCTCCCCGGCTGGATCTACCACGACCCCGAGTTCTTCGCGGCGGAGAAGGAAGCCGTGTTCCGCACAGCGTGGCAGCTCGTTTGCCATAGCAGCGATGTGCCGAACGCGGGCGACTACCACACGCTGGATTTGCTCGGCGAGCCGCTCGTCACCGTGCGCGGGGAAGACGGCCAGCTGCGCAGCTTCTACAACGTGTGCCGGCACCGCGCGGCGCGCCTTCTGGACGGCGCCCGGGGTCACTGCGGCAAGCGCATCGCCTGCCCATATCACCGCTGGACGTATGCGCTCGACGGCGCCCTCGTCGGCGTGCCGCACCGCGACGACTACCGCGGCCTGGAGATGCGCGATCATGGTCTCGTGCCGCTCGAGCAGGAGATCTTCATGGGCTTCGTGTTCGTGCGCCTCGCGCCCGGGCTGCCCGCGGTGCGCGAGATGATGGCGCCGTATGTCGAGGAGCTGGCGCCCTTGCAGCTCGGGGAGCTGGTGCCGCAAGGACGCGTGACCCTGCGCCCGCGCCAGGTGAACTGGAAGAACGTCGCCGACAACTATGCCGATGCCTTGCACATCAACGTGGCCCATCCCGGCCTTAACCGGCTGTTCGGCAAGAGCTACGGGCTGGAGGCGCGGCCCTGGGTCGACAAGATGTGGGGCACGCTCAACGACACGCCGTCGGCGAACTGGGCCGAGCGTCGCTACCAGGCGCTCCTGCCGCCGGTCGCCCACCTGCCGGCCGGGCTGCAGCGTAGCTGGCGCTACTACAAGCTCTGGCCGAACACGGCCTTCGATATCTATCCCGACCAGGTGGACTTCATGCAGTTCATCCCGGTCTCCCCGACCGAGACCCTCATCCGCGAGATCGCCTACGTGCATCCGGACGCGCGCCGCGAAATGCGCGCCGCGCGCTACCTCAACTGGCGCATCAACCGGCAGGTGAACCTGGAAGACAAGGCGCTGATCGAGCGGGTGCAGGAGGGGATGGGCTCGAGCGGCTACGACACCGGGCCGCTCGGCGACAGCGAGGTCTGCCTGCGCAGCTTCGCGCGGCGCATGCGCGAGCTGCTGCCGGAATGCCGCCTGCGGCGCGCGCCGGCGGCCGGATGGAGTCGGCGGGGGTCTGCATAGGCGCGTTGAGCGCGTCGCGGCTCGTCACGCTATCGCGGCGGCATGCCCCCGGGCAGCCCGAGGGGCGTCGGCAGCACCGCCTTGGGTGAATCGCAGCTCGAGACCGTCCGCCCGTCGCGCGCTGCGCGGATCGTGAACGCGTCGGGGGTGGACTCGGCGTCCACGGCGTAGGTCTCGCCCTCGAGCAGCGTGAAAATCAGCAGGCAGGTCCCCTGCAAACTCTCCCTGGCGGCCCTGACCAGCAGGCGCAGCTCACCCGGCGGCACGCGGAAGCTGTCGCGCATCCAGTCCTGCGGTCGCGGCACGCCGTTGAATTCCACCGGCTCCAGGAACAGGAACGAACCCGCCTGGTGGGCCTGGGACGGGAACGCGACGATGGCGTGCGGCGCAGATGGATCAGGTTGCTCGAACCGCGCCGCGCAGCCCGTTACCAGGGCTGCGAACAGTAATCCCGGCAGCGCTGCGGCAAATGTGGGGAGATGCATTCCTGGCGGCCCGATCATGAAGGTGAGAGGCAGGATTGTAGCCCATGGCCCCCGGGGGCGCCGCGCGTTCCTGCCCTATAATCCCGCCTTCACCCGCAGGAGTCCCCGGCCATGAGAGCGACACTGATGCTGATCTCCCTCTCCCTCCTCCTTGCCGCGTGCGGACGCAGTGAGCCGCCCGCCACGGCCGAGGCCCCGCCCGCGCCGGCCGCGGAGCCCGCGCTGACGAGTTACGCCAGCGTGCCGCTGCGCGCAGACCTCGCGCACCTGGGCGAGGACGAGCGGCGGGCGCTGGTGCTGATGATCGAGGCGGCCGACATCATGGATCGCCTGTTCTGGCACGGCGCCTACGGCGACAAGGATGCGCTGCTGGCGAACATCGACGACCCGGCGCTCAGGGATTTCGCGAAGGTCAACTACGGGCCCTGGGACCGGCTCGCCGGTAACCGTCCGTTCATCGCCGGCTACGGCGACAAGCCGCTCGGCGCGAGTTTCTATCCCGCGGACATGAGCCGCGAGGAGTTCGAGGCCTGGGATGCACCCGGCAAGGCCGGCCTCTATTCCTACGTGCGGCGCGATGCCGAGGGCCGGCTCACGCTCGTGCCCTACTCGGTGATGCATCGCGACGAACTCCAGGAAGCCGCGGGCCTGCTCCGCGAGGCGGCTGCGCTGGTCGGCAACGAGGCCCTGCGGCATTACCTGGCGTTGCGCGCCGACGCGCTGCTCTCCGACGACTACCAGGCCTCCGACATGGCCTGGATGGACATGAAGGACAACCGGATCGAGCTGGTCATCGGCCCCATCGAGACCTACGAGGACCGGCTGTTCGGCTACCGGGCCGCGTTCGAGGCCTTCGTGCTCATCAAGGACATGGCGTGGTCGGAGCGGCTCGCGCGCTTCGCCGCCTTCCTGCCGGACCTTCAGAAGGGCCTCCCGGTGCCCGACGAGTACAAGGCGGAGACGCCCGGCAGCGACGCCGACCTGAATGCCTACGACGCCATCTACTACGCCGGGGACGCCAACGCAGGCGCCAAGACCATCGCCATCAACCTGCCGAACGACGAACAGGTCCAGCTCGAGAAGGGCGCCCGCCGGCTGCAGCTGCGCAACGCCATGCAGGCGAAGTTCGACAAGATCCTCGTGCCGATCGCGCACAACCTGGTCGCCGACGAGCTGCAGTCTCATATCACCTTCAACGCCTTCTTCTCGAACCTCATGTTCCACGAGGTGGCCCACGGCCTGGGCATCAAGAACACCCTCGACGGTCGCGGCACGGTCCGCGAGGCGCTGCTCGAGCACACCTCCGCGCTGGAGGAGGCGAAGGCCGACGTGCTAGGGCTCTACATGATCACCGAGCTGTTCGATCGCGGCGAACTGCACGAGGGCGAGCTGCTGGATCACTACGCGACCTTCATGGCCGGGCTGTTCCGCTCGGTGCGCTTCGGCGCCTCGAGCGCGCATGGCCGCGCCAACATGATCCAGTTCAACTACTTCTCCGAGCGCGGCGCGTTCGAGCGCGGTGCGGACGGCCGCTACCGCGTCGACCTCGAGCGCATGCGCGAGGCCGTGCGCGAGCTGGCGGGGAAAATTCTCATCCTGCAGGGCGACGGTGATCATGCCGGCGCCGGCGCGCTGCTCGCATCGCACGGCGTGATCCGGGCCGAGCTCGCCGCGGACCTTGAGCGCATCAATGCAGCCGGGATTCCGGTCGACGTGGTGTTCGAGCAGGGGCTGGAAGTGCTCGGGCTGCGATGAATAGCGAGGACGCCATGCATCCGAATCAACGTCGTCCGTCGCAGCGACGCATACTGATCCTGTTGCTCGCCACACTCGCCCTGGTGGCGCCGGCCAACGCGACGGCCCAGGACACCACCCGGCCGATCCTGCTCGGCAAGCACTGGGTGGCCGTGACGGGCAAGCCGCAGGGGGCTACCGCGGGCGCGATGATCTTCCAGCAGGGCGGCAACGCGGTCGATGCGGCGGCAGCCATGCTGGCGGCGACCGCGACGATGTGGGACGTGCTCGGCTGGGGTGGCGAGACGCAGGCGCTGATCTACAACCCGCACACGAAAGAGGTGCTCGGCATCAACGCGCTGGGCGTCGCGCCGACCGGGGCCACGCCAGAGTTCTTCCGCGCGCAGGGCATGGTGTATCCGCCCGAATTCGGTCCCCTGGCCGCCGTGACGCCGGGTACGCCGGGCGGCCTGATGGTGATGGTCGCCGAGTACGGCAAGCTCAGCCTGGCAGAGGTGCTGGCGCCCGCCATCCAGCTGGCCGAAGGCTACCCGATCGAGGCCTCCCAGTCAGCCAACATCGAGCGCCGCCGCGAGATTCTCGAGCAATGGCCCGAGTCGCGGCGCGTGTTCCTGCCGCACTATGACGCCGATGACCCGTCGCGGCGCGCCGGTCCCGCCCCCGGCGAGATCTTCCGCCAGCCGGAACTCAAGGCGACGCTGGAGAAGCTGCTCGAGGCCGAGGCCGCGGCGCTCACTGCGGGCAAGAGCCGCAAGGAGGCCATCTACGCCGCCTACGAGCGCTTCTACCGCGGCGACATCGCGGCCGAGATCGTGCGCGCCACGCGCGCGCACGGCGGGCTGTTCACCGCCGAGGACCTGGCCGACTGGGAAGTGAAGATCGAGCCGCCGGTCACCACCCGCTACCGCGGCATCGACGTCTACAAGCTCACCACCTGGACGCAGGGTCCGGTGCTGCTGCAGGCCTTGAACATCCTCGAGGGCTTCGACCTCAAGGCCATGGGCTACAACTCCACGCGCTACGTGCACACGCTGTACCAGGCGATGAGCCTGGCCTTCGCGGACCGCGACTTCTACTACGGCGACCCGGCCGTGCCGCCGGCCGAGCCAATCAAGGGCTTGCTGTCGAAAGACTATGCGCGCCAGCGCCGCGAGCTGATTTCCATGGACGAGCTGAACCAGGACGTCAGGCCCGGCGATCCGTATCCCTTCCAGGGCGAGAAAAATCCCTTCGAGGAACTGCTCCGCCAGTGGACGCCCAACCCGCCGGATACCGAGGCGCTGGGCGTGGAAGGCTTCCAGAAGGCCAATGTCATGCACCGCGACGAGGCCTTCCTCGCCGGCACCACCTCCATCCAGGCTGCCGACGCCGAGGGCTGGGTGATCTCCGTGACCCCCTCCGGCGGCTGGATCCCGGCTTTCATCGCCGGCAATACGGGGGTCGGCCTGAGCCAGCGCATGCAGAGCTTCGTGCTCGACGAGGCAATCAATCCCTTCAACGTGGTCGCGCCGGGCAAGCGCCCGCGGGTGACGCTCACGCCCAGCCTGGCGCTCAAGAACGGCCGGCCGCTGATGGCCTTTTCGGTGCAGGGCGGCGACTCACAGGACCAGAACCTGCTGCAGTTTTTCCTGAACATGGTCGAGTGGGACATGAACGTGCAGCAGGCCGCCGAGGGCCGGGGCCACATCGTGAGCTACAGCATGCAGAGCTCGTTCGGCGCCCACCAGGCCGAGCCGGGGCGCATCCAGGTGACGCCGCTGGTTTCGCCCTACAGCCGCGCGGAGCTCAAGAAGATGGGCTACGAGGTCGAGCTCCTGGAACGCACCTACAATCCGACCACCGCGATCTGGTTCGACCACGAGCACGGGGTGATGCACGGGGCCGCCAGCGATTACGGCGACGACTACGGGATTGCCTGGTAGAGGCGTCGGTCCGGCTGCAGATCAATGCAAGCGGTCCAGCAGGCTGCCCTCCGCGATTGGCCGGCCGAGGGCAAAGTGGAGCTGGACGCTGTCATTGTCGGCCACGCCCAGGCTCAGCAGCAGCGGTCCGATCGGGGTGCGCGCGCCGAGGGCGATGGAGGCGCCGAGAATCGTGCCCTCGTCGACGTTGTCGAGCCGATCGCTCATGCCGACGGCTCTAAGACCGAGGCTGAAGAACAGGGCCTGGCGAAAGAGGGGCATAAAGTCGACCAGCCGCGCGCCCCAGTTCGCGGACGCCGACCAGTAGCCGTCGCCCCGCAGCTCGCCGGGCGCGAAGGCCGGGAAACTGCGGATGCCGCCGACCTTGAAGTCGCGATGTCGCGGCAGCTCGCCGCTGACTGTCCGGCCGCCGCCCGCGGCCACCAGCAGCGTGCCGCCGAGCCATTGGGTCGCGCGGCTGGCCACCGCCTCGATCATGTCATAGGACTGCTCGCCGCCCAGCCAGCTCCCGGAGCTGGTGTAGTCCAGCTGGGCGAACATGCCGCTGGTAGGCAACGTGGGGGCGTCGCGGGTGTCATAGAGCGCTGTGAAGTTGATATTGGCATCTCGCTTGCGCTCCGTGTCGAGGGTCTCGATGCGGCCGATATCCTCGTCGAATTCGGTGCCGCCCCAGCGGAGGCCCGAAGTGATGCGGGCGTGGTTGCCGAGATTGACACCCGCGTCGAGGCGCAGCTCGGCCTCGAGGAGGTCATAGCGTGCAACCCGGTCGCCGTCGTCGTAAAAATTCTCCAGTGAACGGCTGACGAGGAGTCCGGATTCGGCGAAATAGCGTTGCTGCACATCGAATGGCTGGTACAGGGCGGACTCGAGCAGGCTGAACGCACCGAGCTGCAAGGTATTGCGCCACTGGCCGCCGAGGGGGTTGAGCCATTCGCGCCGATGGTCGGCGCGCAGCGCGTATTGCGTGTCGCCGCCCGAGGAGCCCGCCAGGCCGATGTCGAAACGGATGAAGTCCGTTCCTCCCGGTCGCTCTACCACCTCGATCTCCACGATCTTGCCGCCGCCGGTCCCCGGTCGGAGGTGATAATCAACGCGCAGGAAGTCGCCGCTCGTGAACACCCGGTTCATGTCCGCCTCGAGCGCGGACAGGGCTACCACGTCCCCGGGCTGCGTCCTGAGCCGCGTCGCAAGAAAATCGGCGGACGCATGGCGCAGCGGCTGGAAGCGAATCTCCTCCACTCTCACCACACCGTCCGCCGGCGGCTGGAGCCCCGCCCGCCAGGCCCGGTACTCCTCCTCCGAGACGGAGTATCTCGACAGCGACGCCGCGAGTTGTCGCGCCGTGTCCGCACCCAGCGGAACCGCCTCCGTAACCCGCCCGAACTGCGATGAGCCGAGATCGCCGGTGGGCACGATCACGGCAACATCCCGGTCGGTCAGGGTCGCGAGTTGCTGGCGCTCGTTGGCGATGATCATCGCGTCGATCGACCGTCCGGCGAGCGCAAACACCCCTTGCAGCTGTTCCGGCGATGGCGGCGGCGCCTGCAGGGACACGGCGATGACGACGTCGGCGCACAACGCCCGGGCCACATCCACCGGCAGGTTGCGCATCATGCCGCCGTCGGCCAGGACCATGTCGTCGACAACCACCGGGGCGAACACGCCCGGGACCGCCATGCTGGCGCGCATGGCCCGCGTCAGGTCACCGCTGCCGATGACCACCATTTCGCTCGCGGCAAGATCCGTGGCCACCGCGCGGAACGGAATCGCCAGCTGGTCGAAATCGTCGATGTCGCGCGCGTTGCCCACCAGCAAGCGGAAGAAGCCCTCGACGTTCTGCGTGGATACCAGGCCGCCGACGCCATAAAGCGATCCGCCCGTGATGCCCAGCTCGATATTGTTGCTGTAGGTGATGCCCGCCAGCTTGCGCTGCATGGGCACCATCGAACGCCGCCCCGCGGACCCGATCGTGGCGCTCCAGTCAACCTCGAGGATCTGCCGCTCGATGTCCGCCATCGGTACGCCCGTCGCGTAAGTGGCGCCGACGAGCGCCCCCATGCTGGTGCCCGCGATGCAGTCGATGGGAATGCGCAGCTCCTCGAGCACCGAGAGGACGCCGACGTGCGCACCACCGCGCGCACCGCCGCCACCCAGCACGAGCCCGATGCGCGGGCGCTCGGCCGCGGCGGCCGGTTCCGATGCAGCGGATTGCGCGACCCAGGGCCCGGCAAGCGCCAGGACGCCCGCGATCACGAGGGCAAGCATCCACGTCGCCCTGCGGGGGAGACGCAGCAGCACGTGCGGATGTGCCCGGTGCATGTGGGCTAGGTTTTGTCGCGTACCGGCGAATCCGGTTCCGCGTCAGGCGGACCCGGCGCGGTCTCGCCGGCAGCAGCCGGATCGTCGCTCTCTGTTACCGGCTGGGGCTCTTCGTCCGGCTGGGGAGGCGTGTCGCCCGTATCGGGTTCGGCCACCGGGGCTTCGGCCGCCGGGGCTTCGGCCGCCGGGGCTTCGGCCACAGCGGTCGCGAGGCGGCGCTGCTCGGGATCCGCGAGACGCTGCTCGACGGCCTCGCCGCGAATCGCACTCAGTTGTCGCGCCCCCAGCGCCAGGTGTTCATACAGGCCCCGGTAATCGGCGGTGACCTTGTCGAACAGTTCCGCGGTGCGCTCGAAGTGGCTACTCACATCCTGCCGGTAGGTCTGCAAGTCCTCGCGGGCCGCATCGCGCTGCCGTTCGAGTTCGGTAAGCTTCGCCGCGGATCCCGGCCACATCCTGCCGACGCTGAAGCCAAGCGCTATCGCCACTGCCACGACCAGCAGCCATCCCAACGTACCCATCAGTTTCCCTCCAACCGTTCGCCCGACTCGTAGCCTGGAGCCTCGTTCCCGGCTCCAGGCCACGAGTATAACGGGGTTGGTGAGTGCGGGCCGCCGCGCCGGCGAGCGCGGCTACCCGTTCAGAACTGGTATTCGAGCCCGATGTTGGTGAAGAAATCAGAGTTCCTTTGGCCGTCCGGCACGTCGGTGTTGTGCCGGATGATGTAGCTGATCCGCGCGCTCAGGTTGCCGACGATCGAGGTCCGCAGTCCGGTTTCGCTCTCGATGTAGGTGTTGTCGTCCGACCACTGCACAAGGGCATTCTGCAGGAACTCGGCAGTCTCGGAGATCTGCCACGTGTAGCGCATGCCGCCGCTGATCACCCCGCCCTCCTCGCTGGTCCCGTCGGACAGGTCGGCGAAACGGTAACCAGCGCCGAGCTCGCCCCTGAGGTCGTGGCGCTCGTTGCGCAGGATCACGCGGCCGTAACCGGCGCTCGGCACCCACTCCTCGCGCACGCCGCCGAAGTTGTCCTTGCGCCAGTCGAGCCGACCAAAGAAATAGTCGTCTTCGGTCCAATAGTAGTTGGCGGTGCCGCGGGCCTCGTAACGCTCCTCGGTGGAGACGCCGCTTTCCTCGCGCGTCACGAACAGGAATCGCCCGTCGTGGACCCACGGGCCGCCCGTGACATATTGCAGGGTGGTGTCGCCGGTGATGGACAGCGTGTCGGTGTTACCGCGGGCCTCCGCAAGACCGAAGTTCACGCGGCCGTTCAGGCCGACTTCCGGCTCCTCGGCATGCAACGCGACCGGCGCAGCCGCGACTATGACCAGCGCAACTGCGCCGACGAATATTCCTTTCAGCATCACTCCATCCTCATCTCTGCCCCACGGGCGGGGCTCTGCGTCAGACACTCCGCGGCGCTGCCGCGGATCCAAAGCCCGCTAGAATAGCAAATTTCTGCCCGTGTGACCGGTCAAAGCGCGATCAGCGCCACGCCGGTCACCATCACGCCCGCCGCGAGCAGGTGCTGGACCAGGCGCGTCTCGGCGAACATCAGCGCCCCGAGCACGATGCCGAACAGGATGCTCATGCGCTTCACCGAAATCATGTAGGCGACTTCGACCCGCTCCACCGCCAGGAAATGCGTGACCACCATCACGGCCATGAACGCCGCGACTGCGACGTGGCGCCATGACGGCTGCCACAACACCCGCACCGCCACCGGGTCGCGCCATCCGAAGACCGCCACGGTGAACAAGCCCAGCAGCACGAAGTACAGCGGCCCGAAGCTGGCGGCCGGGACGTATTGCAACGCCCCCTTGCCCAGCACAGACGTCATGCTGTAGATCAGCGCCGCGCCGAGCATGAGGCGGGAGCCGCGCTCGCGCCCGATCGCGAGCACCGGCGCGAGCCACGAGCGCGGCGCGGCCAAGCGCGCATGCTGCAGGTTGAGCGCATAGGCGCCGATCACGACGAGGAGGATGCCCGCGAGACCCTGGGCCGAGACCTGCTCGCCGAGCACCACCAGGCCGGTGAGGACCACGAACACCGGCGTGAAGGCCAGGTAAGGCAGCGTCAGCGACAGCGGGCTGTCGCGGATGGCCAGCATGTAAAGCGCCATCGCCGCCACCTCCAGCGGCAGGGCCAGGCCCACCCAGCCCCAGAACGGCGCCGGCAGGGACGACGGCAGGTTCAGCGCCAGCAGCGGCAGCAGCAGCACGGCGGTGACGCCGAAGCGCACCACGACCAGCTCGGCCGTGCGGTAGCCGGGCAGCAGCTTCTTGGTCAGGGCGTCGGCCAGCGCCAGGCTCAGGGCACAAAGGAGCGTAAGCGGTAGCCAGTCCACGAGGATTCGGTTTCCTTTCGGGAGATCCAGGGCGTATCCGGTGCCAAAAGTGTGGCCTGGTGCCCGCTTCGCCGCATGGTAGTTGATTAGCATCGGCCCCGGGTCACCTCCCCGGCTCGAGCAGGGGCCGCGGGGGGCCAAGTTTTCGAGGAGCGCGGCGCCCATGCAAAACACGGTGGTGGTGCATATCCCAGGCGGCACGCTGCTGAAGGGCGTGACAAACAACTTTTTCCCCAACAAGGACAAGTTTCACCTGGCCGACAAGGATACGGGCGAGGTGCGGGAGATCCCGGTCGCCGGCCTCAAGGCCGTGTTCTTCGTGAAAAGCTTCGCGGGCGACCCAGCCTACCGGGAGCAGACCGACGTCGAACGTACCGGTCTCGGCAAGAAGATCCAGGTCGATTTCAATGACGGGGAAACCCTCGTCGGGTATTCACAGGGCTACTCCGCGAACCGCCCGGGCTTCTTCATGTTTCCGGCGGATCCCCAGAGCAACAACGACCGCGTCTTCGTGTTCACCGCCGCTACCCGGGCGGTCTTCTTCCTGTAGCCCGCCCCCGTCCGGCCCGACGCCCGCAGCCGGTCATGACCTGGCTCAAGGCCGGCCCGCGAAAGTGGTCTATAAGTTCAGGGGACATGCAAGGGATGCCGTGTCGGCCGAAATGACCCCGCTGAGCGAGAGCTACCTGCACCGGGGCGGCGAGCGCCGCCTGCTGGGCACCACGATCCCGGCGCACTTCCGGCGGATCGTGCAAGGCGCCCCAGACCGGGAGGCAGTCGTGTGCGTGGCGCAGCGACGCCGCCTGAGCTACGCCGCGCTGGCGGCGGAGATCGACCGCCTGGCGAAGGGCCTGCTGGCACTGGGCTTTGCCCGGGGCGACCGCATCGGCGTCTGGTCCACCAACAATATCGAGTGGCTGCTGATCCAGATGGCCACGGCGCGCATCGGCGCCGTGCTGGTGAACATCAATCCCGCCTATCGCCGCCACGAGCTCGTGCATGCGCTGCAGCGCTCGGCGGTGCAGGGGCTGTTCCTCATCCCGGCGTTCCGCCACAGCGATTACGTGCAGATCCTGCTCGAGGCCGTGCCCGAGCTGGTCTCGGCGCCGCCCGGGGTGCTGGCGGCCGAGGCCTTCCCGCAGTTGCGCCGCGTGATCATCTATGACCCTGCGGCGCCGGCCGCCACGTCGCGCCCGGCCAGCGGCATGCTGACCTGGCGGGAGGTGCTCGAGTCCGGCGAGGCGGTCACGGACGACGCGCTCGACGCCGTCACCGGCGCACTGGATCGCGACGACGCCATCAACATCCAGTACACCTCGGGCACGACCGGTTTCCCCAAGGCGGTCGTGCTGACCCACCACAACATCCTCAACAACGCCTGGTTTGCGGCGCAGGCCATGCATTTCACCGCCGCGGACCGGCTGTGCGTGCCGGTGCCCTTCTATCACTGCTTCGGCATGGTGCTGGCGAACCTGCTGTGCCTGTCCGTGGGCGCCACCGTGGTCGTGTCCTGCGAGCACTTCGACGAAGTGCAGGTGCTGCGCGCCATCCATGACGAGCGCTGCACGGCCCTGCACGGCGTGCCCACGATGTTCATCGCGCTGCTGGAGCATCCGCGCTTCGCGGAGTTCGACCTGCGCAGCCTGCGGACCGGCATCATGGCCGGCGCCCCGTGCCCGCCGGAGCTCATGCAGCGGGTGATCCACGACATGCACTGCGCCGAGATCCTGATCGGTTACGGCCAGACCGAGGCATCGCCGCTGACCCACCTGACCGTGCGCGACGACACCTTCGAGCGGCGTATCCGCACCGTCGGGACCAACCTGCCCCACCAGGAGGTCAAGGTGGTGGACCCGCAGACCGCCGCCACCCTGCCCGTCAACCAGCCCGGCGAGCTCTGCTTTCGCGGCTACCACGTGATGCGCGGGTACTACGGCGATCCGGAGGCGACGGCCGCGGCCATCGACGCGGCCGGCTGGCTGCACTCCGGCGACCTCGGCACGATGGACGAGGAAGGCTACGTGCGCATCACCGGCCGCCTCAAGGAAATGATCATCCGCGCCGGCGAGAACATCTATCCCGCCGAGATCGAGGCGTTCCTGTTCACCCATCCCAAGGTGGCGCAGGTGGCGGTGTTCGGCGTGCCGGACGCGTTCTATGGCGAGGAGGTCATGGCCTGGGTGAAGTTACATGCCGGCGAGCAGGCCACAGAGGACGAGTTCAAGGCCTTCTGCCGGGAGCAGATCGCCCACTACAAGATCCCCAGGTTCATCCGCTTCGTCGACGAGTTCCCCGTGACCATCACCGGCAAGATGCAGAAGTTCCGCATGCGCGAGCTGGCTATGGCGCAGGTGGCGCCATGAAGGACCAGCTGATCCGCAGCGCGATCGCGCTGCCGTTGAGGCTCACCGCGAAGCCGAGCGCGTCGCGCTGCCAGCCGATCGCGGGCACGAGCGTGATCCCCACGCCCAGCGCCTTGTTCAGCGGCAGCTTGTTCTCGTGGGGCTCCTTGTAGCCGTGGATCAGGCCCGGGCTGAGCGACAGGAATAACTCGCCGCCCAGCGCCTGTTTCCAGTCCCACTCGAGGCCGGCGTAGATCGACTGCGAGAACTGGCCGTAGGAGTTGTCGAACACCGACACGCCGAAGTGCGTGCGGTCGGCGCCCCAGAACACGTGGCGGGGCGTGAGGAATTCCAGCGCCACGATGTGGTTCCAGTCGACATAGTCGTCGTCCTGGGTGACGTGGAAGACCCGGGGCGTGTAGGCCAGGCGGAAGCCTTCAGAGGCGGCCGCCGGCGGTGCCGCCATGCAGTTCAGCAACAACGCACCGCAGGGCACCGCCCAGGTCGCGCGGCGCCCTGCGGACTGCCCGAACGCGATCAGGGCGACAGGACCGTGTCGATGACGTGAATGATGCCGTTGGCGGCCGGGACGTCGGTGACCACGAAGCCCACCGGGCGAGCGTTGTTATCCGTCAAGGTGCCGCCGGACTGGAACACGAAGCCGCCCTTCAGGACGCGGATGCGCTGGCTGCCGAGCACGGCGCTGGAGTTCCGGCGACCGTGGGCAACGTGGTAAAGCAGCACGTCGGTCAACAGCGCCTGGCCATCCGGGGTGGCCCCCAGGGCCGTGATGTCATCGGGTTCCAGGCCGATGTCGGCGAAGGCCGTGTCGGTCGGCGCGAACACCGTGAACTGGCCATTGCCGCTCAAGGTGTCAAGCACGATGGGGTCTGCTGCAAGCACGGCGGCGATGAGGCTGTCGAGCTGGCCCTCGAAGGGGCCACCCTCGGCGTTGGCCGCCAGGGCGACGTCGACGATGGTCGGACCCGGCGGCGCGGACTTTGCCGCCGGCGAAAGTACGAGCAAGGCGGCCGCGAGTGAAACGGCCAGGCTGGCGATGCCTTTCATGAGATTCTCCCCGTGAGTTCTGTGTTGGCGATTACCCACGGAGAAATTCGGCGCCGGCCCAGCGGCGGATTCAGGGCTTCGGCACCCCTGGCAGCCTCAGGCCCAGATCACCGGCTGCCGCGCCTCGTACCAGCGCCCGACCCGGCCCTCGACATTCGCCTCGACCCTGGCGCGCTTGAGCTTCATCGTAGGCGTCAGGCAGCCGTTCTCGATGGACCACGGTTCATCGGCCACGACCAGCATGCCGAGCCTCTCGTACTCCGCCACCCTGGCGTTGACCTCTTCGAGCAGCCGGCCGAGTTCGCGCTCGACCTCGGCGCGCACCGCCGGCTCATGCTGCCGGGGGCGCAGCCGCTCGTCGAGCACCACTAGCGCGTAGGCGGCTGGCTGGCCCACGCCCGAGACCATCGCCATCTCCACCATCGGGTGCATGTTGAGCCGGTTCTCGATCGGCGCCGGCGCCACGTACTTGCCCTTCGCGGTCTTGAACAATTCCTTGGCGCGGCCGGTGATCTTCAGCAGTCCGTCGGGCCGGCGTTCGCCCAGGTCGCCCGTGCGGAAGAAGCCGTCCGCGGTGAAGGACTCGGCGGTCAAGTCCGGCTGCTTGTAATAGCCGCTGAAACAGCCGGGTGACTTAATGAGAATCTCGCCCTCGTCGCTGATCTTCACTGCCACGCCCGGCAGCGGCACACCCACGTAGCCGGGCTCGCTGAAGCGCTCGTTCGCGGTATGCGAGTAGGAGTTGTCCTCGGTCATGCCGTAGCCCTCGAAGAGAAACAGGCCGAGCCGCCGGTACCAGCGAATCAGGTCCGCCGGCAGCGGCGCCGAGCCGCTGCCGGCCTGCAACACGCACTCGAGCCCGAGTCCTGTGAGCACCTTCCTTGCCACCACTCGGCCAAGGATCGGGATGGACAGCAGCCGGTCCAGCTTCTTCGGCGGCATCTTGGCGAACACGCCCTGCTGGAACTTGAGCCACAGCCGCGGCACGGAGATGAACATGATCGGCCGGGCGCGCCTGAGGTCCTCGAGGAAGGTGTCGAGCGTCTCGGCGAAGTACACCCGCGTGCGGCCGTCCACCAGCGACGAACCCTCGACCCAGGAGCGCTCGAAGCTGTGCGCAAGCGGCAGGTAGGAGAGCATGCGCCCCTGCGTATCTGGCCCGATGCGTGCGCGCAGGTCGCCGACGATGCCCTCCGTCGCGCGCGTGAAGGCGCGGAAGGAGACCATCACGCCCTTGGGGGTGCCGGTCGATCCCGAGGTGTAGATCAGCATGGCCAGGTCCTCGGCATCGCGCTGCGGCCGTCCGTCCAGCGGCGCCGTCTCCGCCACCACGTCCTCCCAGTTCGGGTATGCGGCGCGCGCGCTGTCGGGCGCCAGCGGCAAGGCGATACGCGGCAGCCCTGCCGGCACGCCGGGTTCCTGCCGTTCCCAGGCATCCAGCTTGCCGACGAACAGCAGGCTCGCCTCGCTGTGGCCGAGCACGTAGCCGACCGTCTCGGCCGACTCCGTCGGGAAAATGGCGACGGTGGTGCCGCCGGCCATCCAGATGGCGAGCTCCGCGATGATGAAGTGGGCGCAGTTCTTGGAGAGGATCGCGATGCGCGCACCGGGCCCGAAGCCCTGCGCCTCGAGGTGCGCCGCCATGCGCCGTGCCTGGTCCATGACCTCGGCCCAGGTGTAATCGATGACCTCCCCACCGCCCACCGGCTGGGTCAGGAAGACCTGGTCAGCGTGCTGCGCTTCGTGCTCGTAGACGTGATCGAGCATGAGCATTTCCCGGTTCATTGTTGCATCCCCCCTGAATGTCACGCCCAAGAATGCGACAGGTCCATGACCGGTTTCCAGTCCGGCTGCGGCCGATGGTCGAGGGGCAGCGACCCCGTCGAGGGCTCGGGTAGAATCCGTGCCCATGCACGATCACCACAGTTCCCCTATCCGCTACGTCGAACCGGTGTTCCGCCCGCCCAGCGAAGCGCATTCGCTGATCCTGCCGGTGACCGACGGTTGCTCGTGGAACAAGTGCACTTTTTGCGAGATGTATACCGCACCGCAAAAGAAGTTTCGCGCACGCGACGAGGCGGAGGTGATCGACAGCATCCGCCGCAGCGGGGTGCGGCTGGGCGACCAGGTGCGGCGCGTGTTCCTGGCCGACGGCGACGCCCTCGTGCTGCCGACGCGGCGGCTGCTCACGATCCTCGAGGCCATCCGTGCGCACATGCCGGCCGTCGAACGGGTCTCCAGTTACTGCCTGCCGCGCAACCTGCGCCGCAAGTCCGTCGCGGAACTCGCCGAACTGCGCGCCGCGGGCCTGGCGCTGGCCTATGTCGGCGCCGAGTCGGGCGACGACACGGTGCTGGCGCGGGTCGACAAGGGCGAGACCTTCGACTCCACCCGCGCCGCGCTCGACAAGCTCGGCGAGGCGGGCATCGGCCGCTCAGTCATGATCCTGAACGGCCTCGGGGGCCGGGCGTTTTCGGCCCAGCACGCCGAGAACTCCGCGCGCCTCGCCAATGCCACCCAGCCCGAGTACCTGGCCACGCTGGTGGTGAGCTTCCCCATGGGCGAAGAACGCTTTCGCGCCGGCTTCCCGGAGTGGGCGCCGCTGGACCAGCCCGGCCTGTTTCGCGAGATGGAAAGCCTGCTGGCCGCGCTCGAGCTGCGGCGCACGATGTTCCGCTCGGATCATGCCTCCAACTGGCTGGTGCTCAAGGGCACGCTGGGCGAGGACAAGGCGCGCCTGCTGGCGCAGGTGCGCAGCGCGATCGCACATCCCGAGCGGGCGCCGCTGCGCCCGGCCTGGGCGCGGGGCCTCTGAGCGCGCGTGCTCCGAGCGCTCAGCCGTGCCGGACCGAGTTCGAGAACAGCTGCAGTACTACGATCCCGGCCACGATCAGGGCGATGCCGAGGGCGGCCGGCCGGTCGAGCGCCTCGCCGAGCATTGACCGCTACGGCGCAGCGCGCAGCACCGTGGCCGTCACGGATCTTCCCTCCACCTCAGCCTGCAGCCAGCGCCCCGCCTCGGGCCAGTCGATCGGCTGCGCG
>Ga0209498_1000023_pt1 | contig 86061 bp, 78 predicted proteins | sample WalLakDeSediment_FD_184131 | JGI IMG/M metagenome (GOLD analysis project Ga0209498, IMG submission 184131) | Lake sediment microbial communities from Walker lake, Nevada to study Microbial Dark Matter (Phase II) - Walker Lake 11/02/13 Deep... | ecosystem: Environmental > Aquatic > Freshwater >... | reverse complement strand
TAAGCCCTCCAGCGCCGATGATACTTGGGGCAAACCCCTGGGAAAGTAGGCCGCTGCCGAAACAATTCTTAAACGCCTCCAAAGGCAACAAAAAAAGGGACTCCAAAAGAGTCCCTTTTTTTGTTGCGGAAATGGCTCAGCCCGAACATTATGCCGGGTCTACAAATCATCAGGGCATAATTTTTATTTTCATTTCTGACCACTCATGGAAACAATCTGACCATTCATGGAAATGAAGCTGATAACGCCTTTAAATATTGCCATGACATCCCTGTATATGGCAATTAATTATAAAAATGAACATATCTGACTCCCCGGTTTGCCCCTGTAAAGATTTTTTATATTTTTTCGGAAAACAGTATTTTAAACAGTATTTTTTCCCAATGTTGAGTTTTTTACAGAGAGATTGTAACGTAAAGAGTCAACTGAATGATGTCATTGGCGGTTATTTCTTCCAGTTTATTAACCCGCGGCACCTGGCCTTTCAGCCTGTCAGGCGACAAGCCTGCCCATCCCCTGCTGGCTCAGAGCAGGGAGTATTTTTCCAGACTTGATCAGAACAAACCATTGACAGAATTCGATTTTGTGGTCCTGGATACGGAACTTACCGGATTGCAGGTCAAAAAAGACGAAATCGTTTCCATAGGAGCGGTGGGCATCCGCGCGATGCGCATTGACATAAAAAACAGCTTTTATTTTTGTGTTTGCCCCTCCGGGGAAGTTCCTAAAAACAGCACTCTGATCCACAGAATCACTCCATCACAGGCAAGTAAGGCTCCCCCCCTTGAAGAAGCACTCCTGGCTTTTCTTGATTATTGCGGCAACTCAGTGATTATCGGACATAATATCAGCCTGGACATGAAGATTATCAACCGGGAGCTTAAAATACTGTTCGGCGGGAGGCTGCACAACCTTTGCTTAGACACCATGCGCCTGGCCCGCGCTTATCAGGAAAGGCATTGGGCGGGCTCACCTGAATGCTGCAATACTGATATTTCCTATAATCTGAAGAAGCTGAGCCAGGAGTATAATCTGCCCCTGTTTGAGGAACACAATGCCTTAACAGACGCTCTGCAGACAGCCTATCTCTTTTTGTTTCTTATTCACAAACTGCAGGACATATCCGCTTGGACCCTTAAGGATCTGTGCAAGGCCGGATGTGTCCGGCGGTGGGGGAATGTAGGATAGATATGCGGGCTTGTTCATTATAACGCGGGAGGTGTGAAGGATGGACATTGATACCACATGGGTCTGGGTCTTTCTTGCCTTGTATGTTATCTACTGTTTCTACTGGGGTTTAAGGGGATATTTTACCGAGAAAACCTCTTATGGCTACTCAATAGGAGGAAGGCAGATCCCCATGATCGCTTTTCTCATGGCGGCCACAGCAGCATCGTTCAGCGGCTGGACCACTGTGGGGCATCCGGGGCTCATATGGAAGTACGGACTGGCCTACGCCTTTGCTTCGTTCTATGTCCTGACCATACCTATTACCGGAAGCTTTTTCGCCAAAAGAACCTGGCTCATGGGCAAAAGATACGGCTTTGTCACCCCGGGAGATATGTACGCCTACTACTATAATAATGAGAACGTACGCTGGCTGGTGGTGCTTACTGCAATACTTTACGGAGTTTTCTACTCTGCGGTCCAGCTCATTGCCGCGGGAGCTCTATTCCACTGGGTCACCGGCTTTCCCCTGTCCTGGGGCGCTATTCTTATGGCCTTTATTGTCTGGTTCTATGTGGTTACAGGCGGATTAAGAGCAAGTACCTGGGTGGGGGTCGTTCAATTCATCCTGCTGGTTTTTTCCATCATACTTATTGGTATTTATGTTCTGATTCATTTCGGAGGCTGGACCGCACTCAGCCAGCAGGTGGCAGGTTTGCCTGAAAGTTATCTGAAGGTACCTTCAGTCATTGAATTTACAGTGGGCGAGCAAATATGGACCACCCTGATGATCTTGACCTACCTGTTTGCCCTTATGGGCATTCAATCCTCTCCGGCCTTTACCATGTGGCAGTTTGCCAATAAGAACCCAAAACCCTTTGCCTGGCAGCAGGTCTTTATGTCCACTTTTGTGGTGGGCTTTGCCCTGTTCTTTTTTACCGCTTTCCAGGGTCTGGGTGCGCACATTCTGGATATGCAGGGGCTTATTGAACCAGCCACGGACAGGGACGTTGTGCCCATGCTCATGGCCAAGTTTTTGCCGCCTTTTGTCCTGGGCATCTGCTTCATCGGTATAATAGCGGCCATGCATTCCACTGCCGCTCCTTATATCGGTACTGCAGGGTCAATGCTCCTGAGGGATGTATGGTGGCTTAAGATTCGCAGGAAAAAGGGAGGCCATGCTGAACAGATATGGTTTAACCGTTTGTTTGTAACCATCCTGACTATTTTTGCCCTGCTGGTGGGACTTCACTCCACCGCGGCCATAGTGATTCTGGGCGCCCTGGCCACGGCTCTGGGTTTTGTAATGTATATTCCCCTTCTGGGCACTCTCTGGGGTTTTCGCTGGCCTTCCACAGGCACTTTTCTGGGCATACTTGTGGGATTGGCTGTGGTCTTTCTGACCTATCACGTTTTTCCCAATCCCCTGACCATTCACAGCGCTGCCTGGGGAACGGGCAGCGGTCTTATTGTGGCCTATCTTTGCCGTTTCCTGGGAGCTAAGGACAGCCAGGAAACCATTGACAGACAGAAAGAAGTCCGCTCCTGGCTGGACAATATTGAACAGCCAGGTCCCAGTGGACGCACCTGGCGTAACTTAATGAAGATATTTGTACCCCTCTGGTATATCTTTGCCATAGGCCCATTGTGCATTCTGGGCAATTATGGCCTGTTTTCCTTTGCGGGGTTTCCCTCTCTCTGGTCCTGGCAGATAGCCTGGTGGATGATTGGCATTGTCATGATGTGGGCCCTGTGCTTCAAGGCTGAAATGGCCACTATCACAGATGAACAGATAAGAAGGGCTGAAACAGAGTCCAAAATCGTGGTCGAAGAGGTGACCTAAGAGGAGAGATCTGAAATGAAAGCGGAAGATATCTGGCTGATTGTGGTGTTAGGGTTCTGTGTTTTATGGCTTGTACTTCTGAACATGGGAACTCTGGGATAAATAAAGACCAGATCAGAATTGACTGAAAAAGATAGAAGGGCCAGCCAGGGGTCAGGTAATGCCGATATCCTGGGTCAGATCCATCCTCATCCTGCCCTGGGCGTTCCTGATCCCCTTGAAGGCCTCTTTAAGACTTTGTCTGTGGATATAGGTAAGCTGTTTGGGCAAAATGTAATTGTCAGCGGGCTTGTCTTCCTCCACCAGCATTTCAATCTGATGCGAGAGTCTGATAAGCATCATAAATCCGTATGCGTGGGCCAGTTCCTCGTAATCCTGTCTGTCCAGCACTCCAATCTGACGCAGTTTTTCCAACCTGTCCAGCGTATTGGTATCATATATTTTATGCCTGAGGGCATAGACTCGTGCAAAATCCACCATGATCTGCATGGGTTTTTTGATGTCCAGACAGTTTTTCTTGTTTTTAATTTTTTTCAGCACCAGATTGCCGAAAAAGTCCAGGGGAGGCTTGAACCGGAGTGAATTTTCCGCCAGGTGACGGAAAAAACCCAGCCAGTCTCCAAGAGTATGGAACAGGTAATCTCTCAGCCCTTCAATTATTTCCCTGTCTCCGTATCCGCTTCTGAAATCAAAAAAGATGCTCGAGTGCAGAAGATCCGCTGGTTCGGCGTTGTGGATCCAGTTCCAGAAGTATTTTTTCCAGACACTCAGTGGCTGGCACCACTTGGGGTTCTGAGCCATGATCTTGAACTTGCAGAATGAATACCCTGCCTGATCCAGATTTGTACAGATTTTATCCCCGAGCCGCAAAAAATAGTCCCTGGTCTCTTTTTCCAGTTCAGGATCCACGTCTTCGTAGACGATGGCGTTATCCTGGTCGGTTTTAAGGGTCTGTTCCATTCGGCCTTCGCTGCCCATGATCATAAAGGCAAAGCGCGCGGGAGGTTTTCCCAGTTCCTCCAGGACAAAACCGGCAATTTTTTTCAGGATGGCGTCGGAGATTTCGGTGATGATCCGGTTCAGATCTCCGGCTCTTGCTCCAGTGTCCATTAAGGTTTTAATCAGCCCGGGCAGTTGTCTGTATCTGGCGGTCAAGTCGGAAATTCCTCCAGACAGTTGAATTTCCCGCATCAGGTACACTGGAGACTTTCCCTGGGCTAAAAGCAGATCCTGTTCAGTGGCAATGCCCAGAATATTTTTCAGATCATCCGTGATCACCAGGTGTTTGATATTATGCCTCATCATCTTCAGGATGGCCTCAAAAACCTGGGCCTGGGCGGACAGAGTAATCAGGGGCCTGGAGGCGATATCCTTGACCGGGTGATGAACCGGATAATTTCTGCTGACTACCTTGCGGCGAAGGTCATTGTCCGTTAGCAGGCCCACGCTTTGACCCTGGGAATTCATGACCACAATGGAACTCCTTTTTTTATCGCTCATGATCTTAGCCGCATCCTGTATGGTCATGTCATCTGAACAGGACGCGAATTCCCTGGAGAAGATATCCTGCAGAGCAAGGTTCAAGAAACCGGGAGAAGCAGCTGATTCTTCGGTTCCAGCACTTCTGGCGATGAAGGACATGTATGGCCGCTGCAGCATCTGGCTGCTGAACTGCTCGGTGAAGTATTGAATAAATTCAGGATAACGGGCGCAGAGATCAAGAAAATGTACTCTGGAAAGAGAATACAATGTCGTTTTTTCAAGGGTTATTACCGTACGTATGGAAAGGCTTCTATTAAAAAGAGTTGACAGGCCTCCATAAATGCTTTTTTTTTCAAGAATTTCAACTAAATCTTTTCTGTCCAGTCCCTGGATATATTTTTCAAGCCTGCCCTGGGCCACTATATAGATCTGGTTTAAAATGGTTTTGTTTTGAACAAACAGGATCCTGTCTGGAGGGTAGCTGCTCTGGCCGAGATTTTGGGCTGTTTTGCGGAGTTCATCTTCAGAAAGAAGGTCAAATGGCTCAACTGTTGCCAAAAATCTGACTGTTTCATTGTTCATGCCTTCTCCTTTTCAGCGGCACGCTGTTTTGACGGCCTTTTGAGCTGTCTGGAGACAATTGATGCGAGATGCAGGCTAATCCTGCAGTGGCAGAAAAATTTTCTTGCTGAAAATATCCTCTTTCTGGTCTGTTTAAAATCCAGTAACACTTCATGGCCCAGCATGCAACGACCCTTGCGTCAGCAGGGTCAGGTCTGGCACTGACAGCCTTAATACAGTCTATTCTGAAAAGGCTGGAACTGTAAATAACCTTTCAACCAACAAGGTCAGAGCTGACAAACATAATCCACAGCATGATCAAGCAGCGCTTTTTCAGTATTTTCATGTGGGCCACTTTGATGTATAAGGGGGGGTAAACTGTTGCTGACTTTACCTGACAAAAGATTTCCAATGCGTGGAAACAGGGTTAGCTTATGATTCATGAAAAAAACATGGCCGTGGAGAAATTTGCCGGATACAAAGCCACTCTTGGTGCATGTCTGGACAGGATTTCAGCCGGCAGTGTCCTGAAGAGACGCAAACTGATCATAATCAAGCCAAACCTGGTAAACACATCTCCATTTCCAGTCACAACATCTCCGGATATGATCAGCGCTCTGGTTAAATATATCCGGAAACATTCAAAGGCCAGACTGATTATTGCTGAGGGGTGCGGGGATGCTCATCTTGATACAGATCAGGTATTCCATAGGCTTGGATTCCTGGATTTGGCCGCAGAGCATGGGCTGGAACTTGTGGATCTTAACCAGGAGCTTTTAACCATGCTCCGAAATCCCCAATGCACGGTGCTTCCAAGAATCTATATGCCCAGGATCGCCCTCAAGGGTTTTCTTATTTCCGTGCCCGTACTCAAAATGCATTCTCTGGCCGGGGTTACTCTGGCCATGAAGAACATGCTGGGACTTGCTCCTCCGAAATATTACCAGCAGGGAGGAAGCTGGAAGAAATCATTCTTTCATGGCCAGATGCACAAATCCATTTTTGAACTGAACCTTTACCGGAAACCTGACCTTTCAATAATTGACGCCACAGTTGGCATGGCCGAATATCATCTGGGAGGCAGAACCTGCGATCCTCCTGTAAACAAAATTGTTGCCGGATTCGATCCGGTCCGGGTTGACGCTTACGGAGCTGAACTCCTGGGTTTTCCCTGGCAAGATATTCCCCATATCCGCATGGCCCATGGGGTTCTGGGCAGAGCTTACGGGAATCAGCATTCCTTAAACAAAATAATCTGATAATTTTTTAGTTTTTTTGAAAATTTTTGTTGACAAAAGCAAAAATATTAAATTAAGCCCTATCTCATGTTAGATAATTCCTTCAACCACACCAGCACTGCTTTTTATTTTTGGTATTTTTATTTTAGCAGGACCTGCGGTCTGGAGGGAGAGGTTTAGTCTAACAATAAAGTGTGTTAAACTTACAATCCAAAGGGCCGCAGGCATAAGCCGGCGGCCCTTTTTTTGTATCATGAATCCGGGTCGCCGGGGACCTTGGGCCTTTAAAACCTAAGGAGGATGAAAAAATGCATTTGGGAAAAGCCATCAGACTGGAACGAATTTTCAACCGGAATACCGGCAGGACAATTATTGTTCCCCTTGATCATGGTGTAACAGTGGGTCCTATCCTGGGTCTTGTGGATCTCAGGGCAACAGTTGGAAAAATTGCCGACGGGGGTGCCAACGCCGTAGTCATGCATAAGGGTCTGGCCAGATGCGGACACAGGGGAGAGGGAAGCGATGTCGGGCTGATAATTCATTTGTCAGCCAGCACTTCCATATCACCCTATCCCAATGCCAAGACACTTGTAGCATCAGTTGAAGACGGGATTAAACTGGGGGCTGACGCGGTTTCGGTTCATGTTAATCTTGGGGATGAGACTGAAAGGGATATGTTAAGAGATCTTGGTTCAGTCGCATCCAGGGCCAATGAATGGGGCATGCCCCTTCTGGCCATGGTCTACGCCAGAGGTCCCAAGGTCAGGGATGAGTATGACGTGGATGTTGTCAGTCATTGTGCCAGGGTTGGTGAAGAGCTCGGAGCTGACGTGGTCAAGGTTCCATATACAGGGGAAATGGACAGTTTTTCCAAAGTGGTGGAATCATGCTGTGTACCCGTTGTTATAGCAGGGGGTCCTAAACTTGATAACGGCCGGGATCTGGTAAGGATGGTTCACGACGCAATAGCTGCCGGAGGAGCGGGGCTGTCAATCGGCCGGAATATTTTTCAGCACGACAATCCATCGCTGCTTATAAAGATATTAAAAGAAGTAGTACATAATGATGTTGAGATTGATGAAGCCATGGAGATGCTGGAAAAGGGTTAAGCCCTTTTGCCGGCTTTTTTGTCTGCGAAATATCTGAAATATACAGACCGGGTCACAAATGAAGAAAAAAATATTTTTTAAATCTGTTCCTTTTGACAAGAAAATGGTCACCCTTGCCCTGGAATCAGGTGTTGACGCGATACTTGCCGAGAAAAAGGATCTGGAGAAGATATCAGTTCTGGGCAGAACAGAAGTCCTGGATATTGATGGCTTCAACTTTATGAATATCAGCCGGAAGCAGGATGAGCAATCCGCAGTGGACCTGGTGAAATCCGGCAGGAAAATTGTACTCTCCAGGGACGTGGAGATAATTCCGGTAGAAAATATTCTGGCTCAGGTATCTGATGTTGGTATGGTTGTGGATTGCATGTCTGACCTGGAAACCGCCCTTGGCATCCTTGAAAAAGGGGTAAGTTATGTGGTGGTTGATAAGGGATGCGCTCAAGAGCTTAAAAAGATGGTCAAAAAGGTTAAACAGGATAAGGGAAAGGTGGACATTGTTCCAGGAAAAATCACCGAAATCTCACCCATAGGCCTTGGGCACAGGGTGTGTGTGGATACCATTTCTCTTCTTCATACCGGACAGGGAATGCTGGTCGGTAATTCAAGCGCGTTCACATTTCTGGTCAACGCTGAGACTGAGCCAAATCCATATGTGGCTGCCAGGCCATTCAGAATTAACGCCGGAGCGGTTCACTCCTACGCGTGTCTTCCTGAGGACAGAACCGCTTATCTTGAGGAGCTTTCTCCCGGCAATGAGGTTCTCATTGTCGCCAATGACGGGAGCAGTTTTTCAGCAGTTGTGGGCAGGGTCAAAACAGAGATCAGACCCATGCTTTTGATCACAGCAGATTCTCAGGGAAGCAGAGGGAGCGTAATTCTGCAAAACGCTGAGACCATCAGGCTGGTGGGCAAGGATGGAAAGCCGGTCAGTGTTGTCAAACTGAAGGTTGGAGACGAGGTCCTGTGCAGGTCGGATAAGGCAGGAAGACATTTTGGGATGCGCATCCAGGAAGAGATCAGGGAAGAATAAGCATGGATCAGGAACAGAGCTTAAAAAACATCCGTGATCAGATAAGCGCCATCGATGAAGGCATACTTGATCTTTTAAACAGGCGGGCCTCTCTGAGCTTGAAAGTGGGTGAGATTAAATCTCAGTCCATGGACAGTGTTTTCAAGCCCTTTCGGGAAAAAGAAGTCATGAACTCCCTGGCTGGAAAAAACAGCGGACCCCTTCCTGAGGAACATTTAAAGGCTATTTACAGAGAGATTTTTTCATCATCCAGGAGCCTGCAACAAAAACAAAGAGTCGTTTACCTGGGACCGGAAGGAACATTTTCCTATTTTGCCGGGGTTGAATATCTGGGACAGAGCGTTGATTTTTTTTCCAAAAACAGCCTGGAAGAAGTATTTAGAGCCGTGGACAACAGGGAAGCTCAGCTGGGCATAATCCCCCTGGAAAACTCTTTGCAGGGAAGCGTTGGCCAGAGCCTGGATCTTTTTCTTAAATTTGAGGTTTTCATTCATGCCGAGGTTTTTTGCCGCATCAGTCATGCTCTGCTCAGTCTGGAAAAGGAATTATCTGATATTTCAAAGGTATATTCTCATCCGCAGGCTTTGCAGCAATGCTCGGTCTGGCTTAAGACCAACCTTCCGGGAATCCCTGTGATTCCGGATGAAAGCACTGCTTCAGCCGCGAGACGGGCAGCCAAAGAAAAAGGCACCGCAGCCCTGGGTCATAAAAAACTGGCCGGGATATTCCATCTCAATATTCTGGAGCAGGGTCTGGAAGACCTTCCTGATAACTGGACAAGGTTTCTGGTCATAAGCAGTTTTCCTCCGGAAACGGGCAACAGGGAAAAAACTTCTCTGCTTTTTACAGTAATGGATAAGCCTGGTTCTCTGGTGACAGCCCTGAATGTGTTATCCAGAAAGGGAATCAACATGAAAAAGCTGGAATCAAGGCCAATGCGGATGGAAAAGTGGAGATATGTTTTTTTTACCGATGTGGAATGTGACCTGACCTCTGAAGAATACAAGGATGTATTAAAGGAACTTGGTGAAAACTGTCATTTTCTGAGAATTTTGGGCAGTTATCCCCATGGTCCGCAGATCAGTGAATCGGTAAGCCGGTGAATCGGTGAAGAAATTAAGCATCAGGTCTGTCCGGGGATTTTTGTTTTGGGGACAGGGTTAGCAGCTGGATGCAGATATGCCTTGAGCTGCCTGTTGGCATGAATTTATTAACCTTGAACTTTGAATTTTCTGAACAAAGCAACAGCCAGAATATAACCATGAAAAACAATCTTGATCCAGTAATCCTCAAGGCTCCTTCATCCAAGTCCATGTCCCACCGGGCATTGCTGGTTGCGGGATTGGCTGATGGTTTGTCCAGACTGGAAAATATTCTTTTCAGCGATGATCTGTCCCATACCAGGATGTGCCTGCAGGCCATTGGAGCGGAAATATTCGAGTCAGGACCGGATCTGATGGTCAGAGGCGTTGGGGGGAAGATATCTGCGGCTCCAGGGCAAAAAGTCCTGCTGGATGTTGGGGAATCAGGAACAACCTGCAGGCTTGTAGCCGCGATTGTGGCGGGTGGAAAAGGTGAATTTGAGATTATAGGCCGGGGACGCATGCATCAAAGACCGGTTAAAAGCCTTGATACCGCCCTCAGCCCTCAGGGTGTTGGATTCAAATACTCAGGCCTGGATGGTTGTCCGCCCCTGGTTATCAGTTCACAGGGTTTGCCAGGCGGTGAAATAAGTATTTCCCTTGACGACAGCAGCCAGTATTTATCCGGCATTCTCCTTGCTTCAACCATGGCCGGGGATGAGGTGGTCATAAATATCACCGGTCAAAAGGTTGTTTCATGGCCTTACGTCAACCTGACTCTTCAGGTAATGGAGGAGTTCGGATGTATCCCGGAGATTCAGTTTTTTGAAAACAGCCAATGGAAATCAGTCAGACCTTCCCAGATCAGACAGGTTGAACCGGGAAAGTTAAGATTCTTAGTCAGGCCCATGATATTTCCGGCCAGGGATTATCATGTGGAAGGGGATTTCAGCAACGCGTCTTATCTTCTGGCTTCAGGGGCTTTAGGGCATAGGCCGGTCCTGGTTCAGGGTCTGAATCCTGATTCCAGACAGGGAGATAAGGCCATTCTGGATATTCTTGAGAAAATGGGGGCTGTGATAGAAAAAAATGATCAGGGCATCCTGGTTCAGAAAAGGGAACTCAGGGGAATAGAAATGGATATGGGCGCCTGTCCCGATCTGGTGCCCACTGTGGCGGTTCTGGCATCCATGGCCAGCGGCATAACCAGGATCAGCAATGTGGCTCACCTCAAAATAAAGGAGAGCGATCGTCTTAAGGGGGTTTACAATGAAATATCCAGAATCGGTTGCCGGTGTGAACTGCTGGATGACGGACTCATCATTAACCCGGCCAGAGCACATGGCGCCATGAAGATTGAATTTTCAACATACAATGATCATCGCATGGCCATGAGTCTTTCGTTGTATGAACTGGCTGGCATAAAGGCTGTTCTGGATAATCCGGGATGCGTGAACAAGTCCTTTCCAGGGTTCTGGGATGAATGGGAAAAGGTCAGACGGGCTAATAATGTTTCAGAAATCAGATAAAATTGCCATAGTCGGGGGGCGCGGACGGATGGGATGCATGCTGGAAAAAAGGTTTGCCCTGGCCGGAGCGGATGTTCTCTGCCTGGATCAGCCATTGCCTGAAAAGGAACTTGAATCCCTTTTATCTCCCATGGAGTTTGTTTTTCTGGCTGTGCCCATTTCAGTATTCAGTGCTGTAGTTGAGGTAATCGCTCCAAGGATGTCTCCAGGGACGATCCTGGCGGATATCTGTTCTGTCAAGGTTTCTCCAATGATGACCATGGAAAGGTCTTATTCAGGTCCTGTGGTGGGGACTCATCCCCTTTTTGGTCCGGATCCTGAACCTGATGACCAGCTCAAAGCTGCTCTGTGTCCCGGAAGCAGAGCCAACTCTTTTCATGTGAAGAGTGTTGAAGAGACATTCAACAGGTCAGGCATCCGGACTTTCACAACAACCGCAAGGGAGCACGATCAGGCCATGGCCTGCATTCAAAGCCTGAATTTTGTGACCACAGTTTCCTACTTTGCCAGCCTGCCCAGGGATCTTGATCTGGAAAAATACTCTACCCCTTCATTCAAACGCAGAGTCAATTCAGCCAGGAATATGCTTAATGAAGACGCTGCTCTTTTTTCATCTCTGGCTGAGGAAAATCCATTTACCGGTCAAATGATCCGCCGCTTCAAGTCTTTTCTTAATCTGAGTGCTGCCGGCGAACTGGAGCTTCTGCGGGATAAGGCCCTCTGGTGGTGGCGTAATGAGGAAAAACGGGGGGGATAAAAGCGTCTTTGAAAAATTGTTTAGCAAGACTATAAGGCCGCATCCTCCCCGTGGAGGGTGCGGCCTTTTTTTGGTGAAATTTCCCAAAGGAGAAAAAGGAGAAAGTTATGATCAAGCTGAAACAAAAGGCAGCATGTCTGCCCGCTGACACTCAAACACCGGTATCATTATACCTGGGATTTGTGGGAAGAGAAAAGGGCATCCTGCTTGAGAGTTCCGAGGTTGACGGCAGACTGGGCCGTTACAGTCTGCTGGCCTGGGACTTCAGGATGCAGCTGGGATGCAAAGATGGAGAGCTTACAGTCAAGGTTCTGGATCATCGTCTGGATAAACTAAAAAGACTTGAAGGCACGGAGTTTACCTCAGGTTTGAGAAGGGTATTGCGGGAAGTGGAGATTGAACCTGATCCCAACTTTGATCTTCCCCCAATGACCAGGGCTATTTACGGCTATCTTGGCTATGGCATGAGCGGTCTTTTGGAGCCCAGCCTGGCTGAGGTGCTTCCAGCCGGCGCAGCAGAAGCCCAGCTCGTGCTTCCTGGCAGGATTCTTCTTTTCGATCACCTTCATTACCAATGTTATTATCTTTGTCTGGATAATGATGAATCCCTGCCCAAGCCCAAACCATCCAGGGCCAGAACAGAGTTCAAAATCGGAAAGATCACAACATTGCCTGATCAAAAAAAGTATCATGACTGGGTAAGAAAAACCAAGGAGCTTATCAGGCAGGGAGAGGCCATACAGGTAGTGCTTTCCACTCGTTTCCAGGCTTCTTTCAAAGGAGACCCGTTCCTTGTTTATCGACATCTTCGCAGGATAAACCCATCTCCATACACTTTTTTCCTTAAACTCGAAGACATAACCCTGATGGGCTCTTCACCGGAACTCATGGTCAAGTGCGGCAAGAATTTTTTGCAGCTCAGGCCTATCGCCGGAACAAGACCCAGGGGTGAGACTGAAAAAGAGGACCAGATCCTGGCGGATGAACTGTTAAGAGATGAGAAAGAGAGGGCTGAACACATAATGCTTGTGGACCTGGGGCGAAACGACCTGGGCAGGATAGCTCAGGCCGGCAGTGTTGAAGTGGATAAGTTCATGCAGGTGGAACGTTTTTCTCATGTCATGCATCTGACTTCTTATCTCTCTGCCAGGTTAAGCCGGGATAAGGACGTAATGGATATACTTAAAGCTTCTTTTCCTGCGGGAACCGTTTCAGGGGCTCCAAAAATCAGAGCCATGGAACTGATAGCCGAGATGGAGGAGATCCAGCGCGGCCCTTATGCCGGAGCCATTGGCTGGATAGGGCTGGACCAGGGATCAGTTAATATGGATACCGGGATTACAATCAGGAGTCTATGGATAAGGGACAGCATGATTTACTGGCAGGCGGGCGCGGGAGTTGTTTATGATTCAGTTCCTGAAAATGAATGGCAGGAATGCGCGAACAAGGCCAAGGCTATCCGAAAAGCCCTGACATACACAGGAGGCACAGATGATTTTGCTCATAGACAACTATGATTCCTTTACTTTCAACCTGGTTCAGGTGCTTCAAAAAATGGGTGTGGAACCTGTTGTTGTTAGAAACGACGATTCTTTTATGTTTGAAGCCCTGGAAGGTGATCTGAAGGGGGTTGTTATTTCCCCGGGACCTGGAAGGCCTGAAAACGCGGGTTTTTGCCTGGAATTTCTGAGCAGGCTGGGTCTGGATGTTCCTGTTCTGGGAGTGTGTCTTGGCCATCAGATCCTGGGACGTTATGCAGGGGCAGAAGTCCGGGTGGCACGCAGAATAATGCACGGCAAGACCAGTATGGTCCATCATGGTCAAAGTGGAGTGTTTAAAAGCATTCCAAGCCCCTTTGAAGCATGTCGCTACCATTCCCTTCTGGTGGCGCATGAAGACGGACTTAATTTTCAGGTTACAGCCAGAACCGGAGAGGACGAGGTTATGGGCCTGGAATATCTTGATCGTCCATGGAGCGGAGTCCAGTTTCATCCTGAGTCAATACTTACTCCAATGGGACCCAGGATTGTTGAGAATTTTATTATTAGTATTCCGGGATTGAAATAAAAGATTTTTCTACAGGGGAATTCTCATGAACATTCAAAAATCACTGAATAAGATTTGTGAAAGAGAAAATCTTGGCTATCATGAAAGCCGGGATATTTTCAGGGCCTTGTTTGAAGGAGAGTTGTCCGCTGCCCAGAGCGGAGCTTTGCTTCTTGGGTTGAGGATCAAGGGTGAAACAGGAGATGAACTGGGTGCCGCTGTAAGCGTTGCTTTGGAAAGAGCCAGGCTGGTAAGTGACGTGAGCGGGATCCGCATAGATACATGCGGAACCGGTGGGGACGGACGGAGCAGCTTTAATTGTTCAACAGCGGTAGCTTTTTTCCTGGCTGATCTCGGCGTGAAGGTGGTAAAACACGGCAACCGTGCCGTATCCAGTTCATGCGGGAGCGCAGATGTTGTCGAGGCTTTGGGACTGCCTCTTTTGGATGATCCTTTAAGGGTGAAGCATGAGCTGGTAAGGACAAATTTCGCCTTTCTTTTTGCTCCGCATTTCCATCCCAGCTTCGCGGTGATTGCTCCTCTGCGAAAGGAGCTGGGAATAAGAAGCATATTCAATCTCATGGGTCCGCTTCTTAATCCGGCCAGGCCCACTCATCAGATCCTGGGCGTTCCCAGTGAGTCGTTCATGTCCATTATGGCTCATGTTCTTTTGAAAAATGATGTATTATCAGCCGCGGTTGTTCACGGAGCCCAGGGTTTTGATGAACTTGTCCCATGCGGGAAGAACAGGGTAATTTTTTTGCGGGAAGGAAATCTCAAAGAAGAGATCATCGATCCTGAAGAATTGGGATTCATCAGGTGTCTTCCTGAGGCCATGGCCTGCAGAAACAAGGAGGAAGCAGTTTCAAGGCAGAAAGAAGTTTTAAGGGGAACCGGACCAGAGGCTATGCAGGATATGGTGGCCCTGAATCTGGGCCTGGCTGTTTATCTTCTTGATTCACGAGAGAGTATCAGAGATTGTATGAGACAGGCCAGAGAAACAGTCAGGGGCGGTTTAAAAAATTTGAAGGTCTGCTGATATGCAAAGTAATATGCTTGATAAATTTATCAAGGCCAAGGAGGAGGATATAATTTTCCTTGAAAAACTTGAGGTTCAGGGAAGGCTGCCTAAGTCTTGCCAGGGACAAAGACCGGAATTGATTAAATCCCTGAACAGACCAGGTCCTTCCATAATCGCTGAATATAAAAGGGCCTCTCCATCAAAAGGGGTTATCAATTCCAGAATATCCGCCCATGAGGCGGCTGAGAGATTTTCCAAAGGCGGGGCGCGTGCCTTTTCAGTTCTGACGGAAAAAAAATACTTCCAGGGTGATATTAATTTTCTGGATGTATTCGCTCAAAATGATCTGCCTGTGCTGCGCAAGGATTTTTTGTTTCATCCCCTGCAAATAAGAGAAACAGCCGCCACCAGAGCATCGGCTCTTCTGCTTATTGTCAGAGTTGTTAACATATTGAGCCGGTTAAGGAATCTTGTGGAGATGAGTCTCGCTTACGACCTGGAACCAGTAGTTGAGATTTTCAATTATCAGGAGCTGGATCTTGCCAGAAGATCCGGGGCCAGAGTCATACTTGTAAATAACAGAGACCTGGACAGGCTCCTGGTGGACCTTAATGTTTCCAGGAAGTTAATAAAAGAGAAAGACGGCCGGGAAACATGGATCTGCGCCAGTGGAATAGAAAAGAAATCTCAGGTGGATGAATTTTACACTCTTGGTTTTGAGGCTTTTTTAATCGGAACCAGCATCATGTCCTCTGATAATCCTGAAATCAGGCTGAAAGAGCTTATATCATGAGCAGACTGCTGATTAAAATTTGTGGATTGACCAATGAGGCTGATCTTAAATTTTGTCAGGAAAGGGGAATAGACCTGACCGGTTTTATATTTCATCCCTTGAGTCCAAGGTATGTACATCCAGAGCTTGTGGGCTCCTGGGTAAAGAAAAATGAACTCAGGGTTGGGGTTTTTGTTGATGAAAAGCCAGAGCTTATACTGGAAGCAATTAACATTGCCGGGCTGGATCTGGTTCAGCTGCACGGAGATCAGGGCCCTGAAACCTGCGCTTTAATTGGGCCTGAAAGGGTGATTCGTACTTTCTGGCCGGAACGTTCTGCATCTGTTCAGGATTTTATGGCAGAGCTGGAGGCTTTCAAGTATGTTTGCCGGTATTTTCTTTTGGACGCTGGAAAAAACATGGGTGGTCATGGAAGAAGCATAATGAGTCCGTGGCTGAAAAAGGTGGCGAGCCCCAGGCATTATTTTCTGGCTGGAGGTTTAGGACCGGACAATATTGAAAAAGTGATCCACATGGGCATGGCAGGACTTGATCTTAATTCCGGAGTTGAAAAGAATCCTGGTCAAAAAGACCCGCAGAAAATAAAAAAGGTACTGGATATTATCAGGAGACAAAAATGAACAAAGGTTACTTTGGCGAATTCGGGGGGCAATTTGTTCCGGAACTGCTCGTTCCTCCCCTGTTGGAACTTGAAAAAGCCATGCAGGATATAATGGATACCAGGTTATTCAGGAAGGATCTGGACATGGTGTTCAAAGAATTTGTGGGAAGACCCACTCCCATTTACAGGTGCGGGAATCTTTCTGCCGGTCTGGGCTTTGATCTCTGGCTCAAAAGAGAGGATCTGGCCCATACAGGGGCTCACAAAATAAACAACACGGTTGGTCAGGCCCTTCTGGCCAGACACATGGGCAAGACATGTCTTCTGGCCGAGACCGGGGCGGGGCAGCATGGTGTGGCAACGGCCACGGCAGCAGCTGTTCTTGGTCTTGAATGCATTGTGTTTATGGGAGCTTTGGATGTCACAAGACAAAGTCACAATGTCCGGCGCATGGAGCTTTTGGGCGCAAAGGTGGAGCCGGTGCAAAGCGGCACAAAAACTCTTAAGGACGCCATTAACGCGGCCCTGAGGTATTGGATAGCCCACCAGAAAAATACCCATTATTGTCTTGGTTCAGTTGTGGGGCCCCATCCTTTTCCTTTGCTGGTGAGAAGGCTGCAATCAGTTATTGGTTGGGAGGCAAAAGATCAATTTATGAAAAGAGCCGGAAAATTGCCGGACATGGTGGTTGCCTGCGTGGGTGGAGGCTCTAATGCCATGGGGATATTTCATGCCTTTGTCAATGATCAGAACGTAGCCCTGGTGGGAGTGGAAGCCGGAGGAGAAGGTACGCCTGGCTGTTGCCATTCAGCTACTCTTTCCAGGGGAAGCTTCGGGGTTCTGCACGGCACGCACACTTATCTGCTTCAGACCCCGGAAGGACAGATTCTGCCGTCGCATTCCGTGGCTCCGGGACTTGATTATCCAGGAGTAGGGCCTGAACATGCCTTTTTAAAGGAGAGCGGCCGGGCAAGTTATGAAATCGTTTATGATTTTCAGGCATTGGAGGCCTTTTACCTCTTATGTCGAAGGGAAGGCATTATTCCTGCTCTGGAAAGCTCCCACGCCCTGGCCTGGGTCATAACTAACAGGGACAGAATCGAACCCGAAAGCCATGTGCTGGTCAATCTTTCCGGCAGAGGAGACAAGGACATGGATATTGTCCGGGAGATAGAGAATGAGGAATAAATTATGATAAAAGAAAATGTACTTACTCAAAAGATTAAGCAGGCCGTAAAGAGTGGACGCAAGGCTCTGATTCCCTTTGTTCCGGCAGGTTTTCCGGATAAACAGGCTTACTGGGATATTATAATTGAGCTTGACAGTGCAGGGGCTGACATCATTGAAATCGGGGTTCCTTTTTCTGATCCCTTGGCTGACGGGCCTGTGGTGGAGAAGGCTTCCATCAGAAGCCTGGAGCATGGGGTGAATCTTTCGTGGATAATCAGCGGGCTCAGGGAGAATAGAAAAAAGATAAACGCGGGCATTGTCCTCATGGGCTATTTTAATCCCTTTCTGCAGTATGGTCTGGAAAAGCTGGCCATTGACTCGCAAGAAGCCGGGATAAACGGGCTGATCATTCCAGACCTTATCCTGGAGGAGGCCAGACCCCACCTGGCACTGTTGGAAAACGCGGGACTTTCCTTTGTGCCCCTGGTGGGTCTGAACACCCCGGAGAAAAGGATGCAGGAATATTCACGGATAAGTCCGGCGTTTGTATACCTGGTGTCTGTTATGGGCATTACAGGCACTAAGGCCAGCGCAAACCGTTTATTAAGGACAAAGCTCAGCCAGGCAAAGGATTCCTTCACCTGCCCCGTTGCCCTTGGTTTCGGCCTGAGTTCCAGAGATCAGCTTGATTCCATAGGGGATCTTGTGGACGCGGTGGTTTTTGGCAGCGCCCTTATTGAGCATCTTGACAGCGGAAGAAAAGCCAGAGATTTTATGGCTGTCTGGGGTTAACAGGTTTTGAGAATATCAGGATAATGAATGCACAGGCAGAGTTTTGATTTTATTCTGTCCAAAGTCATTTCAGAATTTGGCAGAAAAGATGCTCAGGTTGATCTGAAAATAGAGTTGAATGCTGATGTTGCGCTTTTATCAAGGGTCCGGTTTAAGACCCGGGCCGTTGAAAAGGTTAATGTCCCTGCCCTGAGACATATGGACAGGGCGGTTAAAAACGTTCAAAAGAGCGTTATTGCTGAGGCTGATTTTATCGGCAGAATAATAGCTCCATGAAATAACTAAAAAAGCCCCGCACGAAAGATATCGCTCCAGGGCTTTTAATTTATCTGGCGGCTAAGAGGTTCAGCTTATTGTTGGTTTTATAACTGAGCCTGAACGCAGGCATCTGGTGCATACGTCAATTCGTTTAATCCTGCCGCTGTTATCCTGGGATCTGACTCTCTGGAGATTGGGCAGAAATCTTCTTTTATTGCGGTTGTTGGCATGACTGACATTGTTGCCCACCTGGGGTTTTTTTCCGCAAATATCACATTGCTTGCTCATATTAAATTCCTCCTGATCTATGCATATCAGCCTTCCCTGGCTTTTGCACTTTTGAATTTATCCAGACAAAATGGAGTTCTTATCTTGAAAATAATAAAATGGCAAGAGTAAAATCTTGACATGAACCAGGATTACAAGCTAGGGAATTTTGCTGGGAATTAATATGCGATATCAGTGGTTGTCCATATCTGACATCCCGGTCCAAGGCCGGGAGTTTTATTTTGAAGATTATCAGCAGTGGGCTTCTCTGTGCAGTGGAATTAACCTGGACCTTGAAGCGTCCAGGGAAATGACTGCTAAACTGGCAATATATCCACAGAAACACGGTGTTTTTTTTAAAGGCTTTTTAAAAGGCCGGGTTAATTCTCCCTGTTATCGATGTCTTGAACCGGGAAATATTCATATAGATCATCAGTTCGAGCTGTTTGAAGATTTTGATGAAAACAGGTCTGAACAGATGGGCGCGGGTATCCTCAAGCTTGATAACGGCCGGTGGCTGGTAAATATCTGTCAGGTTATCAGGGAACAGCTGGTGCTGGCCTTGCCGGATAAAATTCTCTGCAGCGATGACTGTCAGGGTCTTTGTCCGGATTGCGGAGAGAATAAGAACAAAGGACTTTGTCATTGTGGACCAATGTCTGGCGATCCCAGACTGGCTGTGTTCAGAAAATTAAAAACCAGAAAATAATATGAGGTAAAAAATGGCATTACCCAAAAAGAAAACTTCCAAATCCAAGAAAGGCATGCGCAGGTCGCACGACCATATCCCCACCCCAAACTTTATCTATTGTGAGTGTGGAGAAGCCACGCTTCCTCATCGAGTCTGTCCGGATTGCGGAATATATAAAGGACGCCAGTACTTAAGGCCACAGAAGGATGCAGTCAGCTAGTCCACGGATTGCTGTTGACGCCATGGGCGGAGACTTTGGACCGGAAATTGTTGTGCCTGGAGCTCTGGCTGCAGCCAGAAAGGACAATCTGGGGCTGATTCTGGTCGGCAATGAGAAGTTAATCCAGAAAACCCTGGACAGCCAGAAACATCAGGATCTTGACCTGGAAATCGTACACGCGTCAGAAGTAGTTGAAATGTCGGAAAAGCCTTCTGAAGTTCTGCGGAAGAAAAAAAATTCATCCATACAGGTTGCCTTTAAACTTGTGCGTGAGGGCAGAGGTCAGGGAGTTGTAAGCGCCGGCAATTCAGGAGCTACCCTGGGCTGCGGAATGTTTACCCTGGGTCGGATTAAAGGTGTTGAACGACCTGCCCTGGCTTCGATCCTGCCTTCTGAAAAAGGCCCACTGATACTTATTGATGTTGGGGCCAACGTGGAATGCAAGCCATACCAGCTGGTTCAGTTCGGGCTGATGGCCGAAGTTTTCGCCAGAAGCGTGCTCCATGTCAAAATGCCTAAAGTTGCAGTTCTGACTATCGGGGAGGAGGACGACAAAGGCAATATCCTGGTCAGGGAAACGGTCAAGCTTTTTAAGATGTCGTCAATGAATTTTATCGGCAATATTGAAGGAAGGGATTTTTTTACCGGCAAGGCCGATATCATTGTTTGTGATGGTTTCGTGGGCAATGTCTCCCTGAAGCTCATGGAGGGTCTGGCTGTCTCTCTTACCAAGATCCTCAAGGAAGAGGTTAACAAAAGCTGGCTGGCCCGGCTGGGATTTCTTTTTGGCATGGGGGCGCTTAAAAGGTTTGGCCGGAGAATAGATTATGCTGAATATGGCGGCGCTCCTCTATTGGGCCTTAATGGAATCGGCATAGTCTGTCATGGTTCATCCAACTCCAAGGCCATTACCAATGCCGTGCTCATGGCTGGAGAATTTATAAGAAACGGAGCCAACCAGCTTCTTATTGACGGCCTGGGCGCCAACAAGGAAATCAGTATCTTCGGCAAAAAAGCCCTGCCCAGATCACTGTCCAGATAAATTAATTTTCCTGTTTTTAATTATCTAACACTTCAAAAAAATTTATTCTTGATACAACCTGACTCGGAAGATCTTTGCCAAATGATAAAAAGCAGTTATATCGCAGGATTCAGTTTTTACGTACCTGATAGAGTATTAAACAATGCAGACCTTGAAAAACTGGTTGACACCAATGATGAATGGATTTTTTCCAGGACCGGTATCAGGAAAAGACATATCGTAGATCACCAGGCCTGTTCCGACCTGGCATGTGAAGCCTCCCTGAAAGCACTTGAAAAATCCTGCCTCAAGCCCGGTGAGATTACCCACTTCATAATAGCCACTTTCACTCCAGATGCCTATGTGCCCAACGCGGCCTGTATTGTCATGGAAAAACTCGGGATAAGGGGAATCCCGGCCATGGATGTCAATGCAGCCTGCACAGGATTTATTTACGGCATTGAACTGGCCAGGGGCTTATGTGCCCTGTTGCCCCGGTCAAAGGTATTGCTTGTCGCCTCGGAAGTCGTTACCTCGAGGATAAATTTCAAAGACAGATCTACTGCTGTTCTCTTTGGAGACGGGGCAGGAGCCTGCGTTATTTCTCAGGAACCTTTTGACGGGAAGGTGCCGGTGGGATATATTGAGGACGTGATGCTTAAAGCTGATGGATCACTGGGCGGTCTGCTGACTGTCAAGGGTGGAGGATCAGCACACCCCATGGCTCCCGGAGAGACAGTGGGTGATGATTTTTTTGTCCAGATGGAAGGAAGGGAGGTCTTTAAACACGCGGTAAGGTCCATGAGAGACATCTCTCTGGATATTCTAAAAAAGAACAGCCTCCATGCGGATGATATAGATCTATTCATACCCCATCAGGCCAATATCAGAATTATTGATGCTCTGGCCAAAAACATGAATATCAAGGACGAAAAAATATTCGTCAATGTCCAGGAATACGGAAACACTTCAGCGGCTTCGGTTCCCATTGCCCTGGCCGAAGCATGGGAGAAAGGAAGGATCAAGCCCGGATACCGTGTTTTAATGGTTGCCTTTGGGGGAGGGTTTACCTGGGGAGCGACATTGATCCGGTTTTAACTGTCATCACTTATGGAGTTCATTATGCCTGATCTAATCAAAACAGCTCTGATTACCGGCGGTTCCCGCGGAATTGGAAGGGCATGCGCCATACGCCTGGCCAGATCAGGCTATCAGGTTTATGTCACCTATGTCAGCAAACCTGAACCAGCCCTTGAGACCTGCAGAATCATTGAAGAATCAGGAGGCAAGGCTTTTTCATTCGCCCTTGATGTCGGCGACAATCAAGCCATAGTTGACTTTTTTAAAGAAAAGATAAAAGACCGGGTATTCCTGGATGTACTGGTTAATAACGCCGGCCGAACCCTTGACGGGCTCCTGGTCAGAATGGGTCATGAACAGTGGGACCAGGTACTGCGGGTTAATTTGAGCGGCTCTTTTTTCTGCCTCCAGCAGTCCGCCAAGATAATGTTGCGTCAGAAAACCGGAAGGATCATAAACATTACTTCTGTTACAGCTCAGTCGGGCAATCCCGGCCAGGCCAATTACACAGCGGCCAAGGCCGGACTGATTGGATTGACTAAAACAGCTGCTCTGGAACTGGCGCCCAGAAATATCACTGTAAACGCTGTGGCCCCGGGATTTATTGAGACTGATATGACCTCGGGTTTGAATCAGGAAGTCAGGGGCAGATATCTGGAGATGATCCCTCTGAAAAGATTTGGATCTCCGAAAGATGTTGCCGAAGCTGTTGCCTTTTTGGCATCACCCGGCGCGTCATACATTACAGGACAGATTCTTGGAGTTAACGGCGGAATGTATATGTGATTTCATGACTGATAACCAATAATCAATTACAAGATAATCAAACAAGATGAAGGAGAATTGAAATGTCTGTAGACCAGAAAGTTAAGGAAATTGTTGTTGAACAGCTTGGAATTTCCGCTGATGAAGTTAAAAATGAATCAAAGTTTGTTGAAGACCTTGGTGCTGATTCCCTTGACCTGACGGAACTTATCATGGCCATGGAAGAGGAGTTTGATGTTGAGATTGACGATGAAAGGGCTCAGGAGATTCTGACTGTCCAGGCGGCAATTGATTTTATCAAGGCCAATCAATAGGCTGTTCATAGCGATAACCTGGAGCAGGTAATGACTGGAGGGCATGACCTGGCATGCCCGTTTCCTGTTATCCGCGTTCACCAGGCATAATTTTATCAAGCCCGAAGGACGGATTTCCTGATTAATTTTTTGAAACAGTCTTTACTGACTGTTTCAAAATGACACTGCTTTTTTTACGGTATACCAAGGCATTATTATGGAAAAACAAATGCCCAGAGTTGTTGTTACAGGTCTTTCAGCCATAACACCCATAGGCCATGATCTGGAAACCAGCTGGCAATCTCTTTTGTCCGGGAAAAGCGGCGTGGCCCAACTGACGCGTTTTGACTGCTCAGAATACGCCACAAGAATCGCGGCCGAGGTCAAAGACTTTGACACAAACCCGTATATGACTGTCAAGGAAGCCCGGCGCATGGACAGATTTTGTCATTTTGCGGTGGCTTCAGCAAAGATGCTTGTAAAGCATTCCGGTCTGGATAAAAATCCCATAGACATGACCCAGTGCGGGGCAGTTATTGGATGTGGACTTGGCGGGCTTGAAACCATAGAAGAGTTCCATACCAAGCTTTTAAAATCAGGCCCCAGAAGAGTTTCTCCTTTTTACATTCCTTTGCTCATCGCCAATATGGCTGCCGGCCAGATATCCATTGTCACAGGAGCCAAAGGCCCAAACCTGGCCACTACATCAGCCTGCGCTTCAGGTCTGCACGGGATTGGATACGCCTATTCAGACATCAGGCTTGGACGGGTTAAGGCCATGATAACCGGTGGTGTTGAATCCACCATAACCCCCATGGCTGTGTCAGGATTCAACGCCATGAAGGCTCTGTCCACGAACAACGAATTTCCGGAAAAGGCCAGCCGCCCGTTTGACCTTGACCGAGACGGCTTTGTCATTGGTGAAGGCAGCGGCCTGCTTTTGCTGGAATCCCTGGACAGTGCTTTGGAAAGGGGTGCAACCATATATGCTGAGGTGGCAGGATTCGGTGCTTCCGCGGATGCTTTTCACATGACAGCGCCTGATGATTCCGGAGAGGGCATGGCTCTTGCCATGAGACAGGCCCTGAAGGAGGCAGAGGTTTCCCCTGAACAGATTGATCACATAAACGCCCATGGCACATCAACCAAACTCAACGACGCGTCTGAAACCAGGGCCATAAAGGAAGTATTCGGCAAACACGCCTATGATATGCTCATAACCGCGAATAAATCAATGATCGGCCATACTCTGGGTGCCGCGGGAGGCATTGAAAGCGTTTTCAGTGTCCTGAGCGTTTACCATTCCAGGATTCCAGGAACAATCAATCTGGATACTCCTGATCCTGAATGTGACCTGGATTATTGCGCCCATGGCAGCATTTCAAGAAATATCCGCTTTGCTCTGTGCAATTCTTTTGGTTTCGGCGGGACCAATGCCTCGATTCTGTTCAAGAAGTTTGAAAATTAACCATAAATCATTTTTTCAGGACTGATAACATTATGATCATGCAGGAACTTAAAGACGTTGATCCAGGAGTTGCCCGGGCCATAGAGCTTGAGGAGCAGAGACAGCTTTCCAAACTTGAACTTATTGCTTCTGAGAATTTCACTTCTCTGGCAGTCCGTCAGGCCATGGGGAGCGTTATGACCCATAAGTACGCTGAAGGTTATCCCGGCAAGAGATATTACGGAGGATGCGAATATGTGGATCTGGTCGAGGACCTGGCCAGAGACCGGGCCAGAGAACTGTTCAGGGCAGAGTATGCCAATGTGCAGCCTCATTCAGGCTCTCAGGCCAATATGGCGGTTTACTTTGGAGTATTAAAGCCAGGCGACACCATTCTTGGAATGGATCTTTCCCACGGTGGCCATCTGACCCATGGCAGTCCTGTTAATTTTTCGGGCAAGCTTTATCATATTGTGTCCTATGGGGTTGAAAAGGAAACTGGAGTTATTGATTATGATCAGGTAGAAGCCAGAGCCCTTGAGCACAGGCCCTCCCTGATCATTGCCGGGGCAAGCGCTTATCCGCGTGTCATCGATTTCAAGAGATTCCGCGAAATAGCGGACAAGTCAGGCTCAAAACTTATGGTGGATATGGCTCATATTGCCGGTCTTATTGCTGTGGATCTTCACCCTTCACCCATAGAACACGCTCACTTTACCACCACCACTACCCACAAGACCCTTAGAGGTCCAAGAGGCGGTATGATCCTTAGTTCCCAGGAATTCGGCAAAATCCTTAACTCTCAGATTTTTCCCGGGATTCAGGGAGGCCCTCTGATGCATGTTATCGCGGCCAAGGCTGTGGCCCTAGGTGAGGCTTTAAAACCTGAATTCGCCCATTATCAGAAAACAGTTGTTGAAAACGCGGTAAAGATGGCTGAACTTCTGACCCAGGCCGGTTATGACCTGGTATCTGGAGGTACTGACAATCACCTGATTCTTGTGGATCTGACCAATAAAAACGTAACCGGCAAGGACGCTGAAATTGCCCTGGATAAAGCCGGGATCACAGTAAACAAGAACACGGTGCCTTTTGAAACAAGATCGCCCTTTGTCACTTCCGGCATCAGACTGGGTACTCCTGCCTTGACCACCAGGGGAATGAAACCTGAACATATGGAAAAAATCGTGGCCTGGATCATTGACGCTGTGGACAATTATGAAAATGAAGAACGCCTCAAAAGAATCAGCCAGGAAGTGGATAAATTTGCCTGCCAGTTTCCCCTGTTCGCGTGGTGATTTTACCATAGAGGACAGAGGACAGGATACAAATGTTAAATATTAGTGGGGGTAATGGTTGAAGCAGGAAAGACTTTCCTGGGATGAATACTATATGCGTATCACCCACCTGGTGGCTGAACGCTCCACCTGTCTGAGAAGAAAGGTGGGTGCTGTGGCTGTCAAGGATAAACGCATCCTGGCCACCGGATATAATGGCGCTCCTGCCGGACTCAGGCACTGCCTTGAGACCGGGTGCATTCGCGAACAAATGCAAATCCCTTCGGGCCAGCGTCACGAGCTTTGCCGCGGACTGCATGCCGAGCAGAATATTATCGTTCAGGCGGCTGTTCATGGCATAAGCATTAGCGGGTCCAGCATCTATTGCACCACCCAACCCTGCCTTATCTGTACCAAGATGCTCATAAACTGCAAAGTGGAAAGCATTTATTTTGCCCAGGGCTATCCTGATGAACTGGCCCAGGATATGCTCATTGAGGCTGGAATAAACTTCAGGTTTATGCCCCATGAACCAGAGTGATTTGATGCTTAAGGCCGTTTCCCTGGCGGAAAAGGGAAAGGGAACAACATGTCCCAATCCCTGCGTTGGAGCTCTGATTGTTTGCGGAGATGAAATCGTGGGTCAGGGATATCACAGGGTTTTCGGCGGAAACCATGCTGAAATTGAAGCAATTAATGACGCTCTTTCCAGAGATTATGATCTTTCCCTGTGCACCCTTTTTGTCACCCTGGAACCCTGCAATCATCATGGAAAAACTCCTCCATGCACTGTTGCCATCCTTGAATCCGGTCTTAAAGAAGTAATTATCGGAGCCATGGATCCCAATAATAATGTGGACGGGGGCGGGGCCGAATTTTTAAAAAAATCCGGCATTAAAGTGACAACAGGTATAGAAGAGCAGAAATGCCTGGATCTCATTGCCGATTTCATGGTCTGGCAGCAGACCTCAAGAGCCTACCTTTATCTGAAGATGGCCTCAACCCTGGACGGAAGAATCGCCACCAGGGAAAATCACTCCAGGTGGGTGACTTCAGATGCCTCCAGAAAAAAAGTTCACCAGTTGCGTTCCATGGCAGGAGCGGTCATAATCGGCGCGAACACCTTTTATCAGGATAATCCCAGGCTTACCTGCCGAAGGTTTGAAAAAAACAGACAGCCTCTGAGCGTAATCGTTACCTCCAGGCTTCCAGAGCCGGATAATGATTTTTTTCTGCTTAAGCACCGGGCTGAAGAAACTGTTTTCTGGACTGACCCTGAAACAGCAGTTTCCTCTGAAGCACGCAGACTCGAGGATATGGGATGTCATGTCATTGCCCTGGATAATAATCAGGGAGGTCTTGACCTCTGCCAGGGGCTTGTAAAATTGAGACAGGATAAAAATGTCCATTACGCGGTATGTGAAGGCGGGGGCAGACTGGGCATGAGTTTTATTCAGGCCGGTCTTGCTGATGAAGTATGGTATTTCATGGCCATGAAAATACTCGGGGATGACCAGGGGGTTCCTGTTTTTTATGGCCGGGCTCCAGAATTCATGCACCAGACCATTAATCTGCGCTTGAACAGGTCGCTGATGATCGGAGATGACCTGTGGCTCAGACTTTATCCCAGAGAACAGACATTGACCGACAAGAGTTGATGGGGTTATGGATTATGGAGCTTGGATTATGGTTGTCTCTAAACTTTAAGCTTTAAATTTTCAGGTAGTCATGTTTACTGGAATCATTCAGACAAGAGGAGTTATTTCAGGACTGGGAAAAAAAGGTCCTGAAATCAGGATGAGAATTTCTCCGGACAGCACATTCCAGAATCTAAGGCGTGGAGAAAGCATAGCCGTGAACGGTGTCTGTCTGACTGTGGAAGATTTCGGCAGGGACTGTTTTTATGTTTACGCGTCCAGTCAGACCATGACAATAACAAATCTTGGCTCCCTGAAGCATGGTCATAAAGTCAATCTTGAAAGGGCGTTGAGTCTTGGAGATCGCCTTGGCGGCCACCTGGTTTCCGGGCACGTGGATTGCCTGGGGAAAATAATCTCCATTGAAAAAGCCGGGGAATCTATCATTTACACTATCTCATTTCCCGAACATTACTCCAGACAGGTCATTGACAAGGGATCCGTGGCTCTGGACGGCATAAGCCTGACTGTTATTGACTGCGGCTCTGATTTTCTCAGAGTCAACATAATCCCCGCCACTCAGAAGGAGACCACTGTTTCTGACTGGACAAAAGGAAGCCTGGTTAATATGGAAACAGACCTTATCGGCAAGTATGTGGAAAAAATACTCGGCTCAGCAATTTCAGGCAAAAGCGATCAAAAGCCTCAAAGCCGGATCACCGGAGATTTTCTCAGGGAGCACGGCTTTTAGGTATGATCAAAATGTTGAACAGCTGCTTGATGCATTTATTAAATTATTAAAAAAATCCATGGATCAGGGATCAGACCTTTATCCGTGGCTGAAAACCAAAAATCAAACACAGGAACAAGTAATGTCCATTTGCGGAATTGAAGAAGCGGTTGAAGAAATAAAAAAGGGAAAAATGGTCATCCTGGTGGATGATGAAGACCGGGAAAATGAAGGAGACCTGACCATTGCGGCTGAAAAGATAACCCCGGAAACTATCAACTTCATGGCCAAGTATGGACGGGGGCTTATCTGCCTTGCCCTGGCCCCGGAATGGGTTGACAAGCTTGGTCTGCCCATGATGGCTACCAAGAACACCTCAAAGTTCGGTACAGCTTTTACCGTGTCCATAGAGGCCTCCAAGGGGGTTACAACCGGAATTTCAGCCTTTGACCGGGCGACCACCATACTTACTGCCATTCAGGATGATGTGACTCCTGACGATATTTCAACCCCGGGCCATATTTTCCCCTTAAGGGCGAAAAAAGGCGGGGTTTTGGTAAGGGCGGGGCAAACCGAAGGCAGCGTGGACCTGGCCCGTCTGGCCGGCCTGAAGCCGGGTGCAGTAATATGCGAAATAATGCGTGATGATGGAAATATGGCCAGAATGCCTGATCTCATGGAATTCGCCCGGGAACATGATATCAAGATATGCACCATAGAAGATCTTATCAGGTACCGCGCGAGATTTGACTCAATGGTCAAACGGGTCGGGGAATCCAATTTGCCTACCTGTTACGGGAACTTCAGAGCGATCGCTTTTGAAAGCGATATTGACAACCATACCCATGTCGCCCTGATAAAGGGAAAAATTGAAAAGGACGAGCCTGTTTTGATTCGGGTGCACAGTCAGTGTCTTACCGGGGATGTTTTTGGCTCTCTTCGCTGCGATTGCGGCAATCAGCTCAAGGCTGCCATGAAGATGGTGGATCAGGAGGGCAAAGGGGTAATACTCTATATGAGCCAGGAAGGAAGAGGCATTGGTCTGGCCAACAAGATCAAGGCCTATGCTCTTCAGGACCAGGGCAAGGATACTGTTGAGGCCAATGAAGCTCTGGGCTTTCCTCCTGATCTGCGTGATTATGGTATCGGCGCTCAGATTCTGGTGAATCTGGGAGTAAACAAAATGAGACTGATGACCAATAATCCCAAGAAGATCATAGGGCTTGAAGGTTTTGAACTGGAGGTAGTGGAAAGAGTCCCCATTGAGATCCCCCCCTGTGAAGAAAATATGTGCTATCTCATGACCAAAAAAGAAAAAATGGGTCATCTCCTCAAGATTGTTGATAACCCCAAAACTCAATAAACCCGGAGTGATAAATGCTGCACATCAAAACAATTGAAGGCAGACTGGATGCCAGGAATTTGAAAATCGCCCTGGTTGCCACCAGGTACAATGACTTTATCGTGGACAAGCTGCTGGGAGGAGCTGTTGACTATCTGGTGCGTCATGGAATGGAGAGAGAAAATCTTACCATTTACAGGATACCTGGCGCTTTTGAATTCCCGGTTGTGGTTAAGAAGCTGACCCAGAAAAAAGACTATCACGGCATAGTCTGTGTTGGAGCGGTGATCAGAGGAGCTACTCCGCATTTTGATTATGTGGCCTCGGAAGCTACAAAGGGAATTGCCCAGGCTGTCCTGGATTCTGGAGTTCCGGTTGGATTCGGGCTGCTGACCACGGACACTCTTGAGCAGGCAATTGAGCGCGCTGGCAGCAAAGGGGGAAATAAAGGAGTAGAAGCCGCGGCCGCCCTTCTGGAGACCATAAGGGTTCTGGAGCAGATTGATTAAATTGATATCCAGCCGAGTTCCACTGTCTTTTTCCCGGGTTTTGTTTCCAGAGGGTTTTCAGGCTGGCAAATGATCAGGCAGCTGAGACCTGGACAATGTCAGAGAGTCTCTGTTTAATGAATATTGGTGCCTGATTCAGAAGCCCTGGCAGACATGGCGCGAAAAAGTTCCAGGTTTGAAGCGCTTCCAGCGCGCCTTAAAGCTCCGAGTCCGCGCTGAATTGATTAATCAGCCTGGATATTTCAATATCGCGTTGATAACCCCATATTTACTGGATACAAACTTGTCCCACATCCCCATGGAAAGTCATAAAACAAATCCCAGGATCAGAAGTGAAAATACCAGGAGAACGCAGAGGACGTATGCTTTCCAGGTTCTTTATGCCTTGAATTTCACGCCCGGCCTGGATACCCTTGAAGCCACCTTTCAAAGGTTCAGGGAAGAATCTTCCCCATGCGGTTCAGACAGAGACTCGTTTGCCTGGTCAATTGTCCAGGGAGTATGGAATAACCTGGACAAACTTGATCAAATTATTGCCTCTTACTCAAAAAATTGGAAAATCAAGCGCATAGCCAAAATAGAGCTGACCATCATGCGTCTGGCAATTTTTGAGATGCTTTACTGTGATGATATTCCTCTGAAGGTGGCCATCAATGAGGCCATTGAACTGGCCAAGATGTTTGGGGACGATAATTCCAGAAATTTCGTCAATGGTATACTGGACGCAGTAGCCAGAGATACAAAAAATGGTAAATTTGGGATTAGTAAAGGATTTTAGAAGCTGTCCAGCAGGAGTTCCCAGGCTTCGCTTTTGCGCGCCCCAGGGCAGCGATGGAAAAATGACTTTATTAAAGTCCTGGCTTGATCAGGGAATTCGGGTATGGGAACTTGTGATTCCGCGCGGGTCTGATGAAAAGCCCGAGCAATGGATCAGTAGGCTGTCCGGGGTTATAAAAAACCTTGGTCAGTATACCTGGTGCCTGAGTACACGTGATCTCATCCGGAATTTTCATCTGCCTCCAGATCAGGCCTTGAAGGAGTGGGGCAGATTGTTCTGGCCTCATTTCAGACATGACAGCCTGTTTTATTTTACGGCTGAAAATCAAGCCCAGATCATCAGACAAATTTTTTTTCAGTGGCAGAATAACGATACCATAATCTGCTTTCGCGAAAAGTACGATCTGGCCATGGATCAATCTCCAGATATATATCCGGGGAAGCAGGATGGATCAGTCAGGCACTTTCTGAATTTCAAGAGTTTTTTTGGTCTGCCCAAACAAGGAAAGAATTAGTCTGCATGAAAAATTTTTTCTTTTTTTCCTCCTCAAGCTGAATATGGAGCGCTTAATGAATGACAACAGATACAAACCAATTGAAATAGAAGCAAAATGGCAGAAACACTGGGAACATGATCAGAGCTTTTTGGTCACTCATGAGGACAGTCGTCCTAAATACTATGTCCTGGAGATGTTTCCTTATCCATCCGGACGGATACATATGGGACATGTCAGAAATTATTCCATCGGAGATGTGGTGGCCAGGCTTAAGCGAATGAAGGGGTTTAACGTTATCCACCCCATGGGCTGGGATGCCTTTGGCCTTCCTGCTGAAAACGCGGCCATAAAAAACAGGACCCACCCGGCAAAATGGACTTATGAGAACATTTCCTACATGAAAGCTGAACTTAAGAAACTGGGATATTCCTATGACTGGACCAGGGAATTGGCTACCTGCCATCCTGGGTATTACAAGTGGGAACAGCTTTTTTTTCTCAAGTTCATGGAGAAAGGGCTGGTTTACAGAAAAAAGGCTCCAGTGAACTGGTGCCCCAAATGTCTGACAGTCCTGGCCAATGAACAGGTTGAAGCAGGGGTGTGCTGGCGCTGTGACGCGGTTGTGGAGAAAAAAGAACTTTCTCAGTGGTTTCTGCGCATTACCAGCTACGCTGAGGAACTTCTGGAATGCCTGGACAGTCTGTCTCAGGGATGGCCTGAACGGGTCATAGCCATGCAGAAGAACTGGATAGGCAAGAGTACGGGCATGGAAATCGATTTTCCCGTGGAGGGACTGAACAAAAAAATCAGGGTGTTCACCACCAGGCAGGATACATTGTTCGGCGCGACGTTCATGAGCCTGGCCCCTGAGCATGAAATGGTCCAGGATCTCATCCATGACAGTTCTGACAAAAAGCGGATCATAGAATTCATCAGCCATGTCACCCGCATGGATCAGATAAGCAGAACAGCGGAAAACCTGGAAAAGGAAGGTTGTTTTACGGGAAAATATTGCATCAACCCGGTCAGCGGGGAGAGGATGCCCATTTTTATAGCCAATTTCGTGCTTGTGGAATACGGAACAGGAGCGGTTATGGCTGTTCCGGCCCACGACCAGAGAGACCTGGAGTTTGCCCGAAAATATGACCTGCCGGTCAAGGTTGTTGTTCAGCCTGATAACGAGGAGCTTGTTTCAGCGGATATGGAGAATGCTTATACAGGACCCGGGATAATGGTCAATTCAGGACAGTTTGACGGGATGTACAGTGAACAGTTTAAAGAAGCCGTTGCGGTTTTTCTGGAACAGAAAAACCTGGGCAAAAAGACCATCAATTACCGTTTAAGAGACTGGAATATTTCCAGGCAGAGATTCTGGGGAGCGCCCATACCGGTTATATATTGCCGGAAATGTGGGCCCGTCCCTGTGCCTGAAGAAGATCTGCCAGTAATCCTGCCTCAGGATGCTGAGATGCCTGAAGACGGAAAATCGCCACTGCCTGAACTGGAAAGCTTCCTGAATGCTCAATGTCCAAAATGCGGGGGCAAGGGACGCAGGGAAACCGACACCATGGATACTTTTGTTGAGTCATCATGGTATTTTGCCAGATATACTGACGCTGAAAACGAAAATGAGCCCTTTGACCAGAAAGCCGCTGGATACTGGTTGCCTGTTGACCAGTACATCGGTGGAATAGAGCACGCCATTCTGCATCTTTTGTATTCCCGTTTTTTTGTCAAGGCTCTGAGAGACCTGGGTTACCTGAGCATAGATGAGCCGTTTTCCAATCTGCTTACTCAGGGCATGGTTCTGAAAGACGGCGCCAAGATGTCCAAATCCAAGGGAAATGTTGTTGATCCCGACGAAATGATTAATAAATTCGGGGCAGACACAGTCCGATTGTTCTGTCTTTTTGCCTCACCTCCTGAAAAAGACCTGGAGTGGAGCGACTCGGCCATAGAAGGAGCTTATCGGTTTTTAAACCGCCTGTGGCGTCTTGTAATGGAACTTCTGCCTGATCTTAAGCCGACGGGTCCATGCGCTGCACTTGATCAGAACATTCTCAATGAAGCGGAAAAGGCGCTTCGGTCCAAAGAGCATGAATCCGTTCGAAAAATTACCAGAGACATGGTTGATAAGTTTCAGTTCAACACGGCCATTGCCGGAGCCATGGAGCTTGTCAACGCGGTCTATCTTTCCAAAGATGAACTCGGGAACTCTCCATTCAGAAAGGAGGTTCTGTCTTCAGCCATCTCTTCAGTGTTAACCGTTCTGTCCCCGATTACCCCGCATATATGTGAGGAATTATGGGCAAAGCTTGGATATGACTATCCCCTTTCTCAGAGTTCCTGGCCCGGATATGACGCCGGTGCACTCCAGAAAGATGAACTGCTGGTTGTAATTCAGGTTAACGGGAAACTCAGGTCCAAAATCAGTGTCCCGGCGGATATCTCCCGTGAGGAGCTCAGGCAGCTGGCCCTGAAAGACGAAAAAGCAGTAAAGCATATCCTGGGCAAAGAAATTATCAAGACTATTCTTATTCCTCAAAAGCTTGTAAATATTGTAGTTAAAACATGATGAAAAACAATCTGCTGCTTTTTTGCATTTTGCCTGTTTTGGGGTTGATGCTTTCCTGCGTGTATAATTTTGTTGGCGGGTCACCTATTAATCTGCCTCAGGAGAAAAGCGATTTATATATCAGCCTTGTCCAGGATCCAACTCAGGAAGCATGGCTTGAGCCTTATCTCAGATCAACTTTTCAAGATGAGTTCAGCAGGCGGGGTGGGGTGAACTGGGTTTCCGAGGATCAGGCCCAGGCCCTGGTTCATATCTTTATTCATCAGTTCAGGACAGCCGACAGTCTGACCAGGGAAAGGGACAGAACAGTCAAAGCTGATGTAACCATAATTCTGGAAGTTAAAATGCTCAGCGCTGAAACAGGAGAAGAAATCTGGTCTTCAGGCAACGTAAGCGGGAGAAGTTCTTATTTTCTGACAGCAGAGGATGCTTCCATGTCCGGAGTCCAGGGTCCGGAACAAAGAGGGGCGTCGGAAGAAGCTGTGGATCAGGCCGTCACCAGAATTGCTGATGGGCTTGGACATGGGTTTTAGTCTTTTGATGTAAAAAAGTTTTTTTGGAGAACTGTTTATGTCCAGACCAGGTTTTTATTTTTGTTTCTGTCCTGACTTCAACCTGCTGAAAATGCAGATTGATCGTCTCCTTGAATCGTCTGGAAACAGAGATTGGCAAAAAAAAACCATCTGGCTTGACGAGCAGGAAAATGAGGACATCCTGTGGAAAGCATTGAATGTTCCAAGTATGGCAGGTCCTCCCAGGGCCTTGATTCTCAGGAAATGCGACAGTGTTCCTGTTCCTGACAGATTCTGGAGCGGCATTTCTCCTTCCCTGAAGGGGTTCAGGCCGAGCATCTGGCCATTTTTTTGTTTCGAGTCAAGTTGGGATAAGGGAAAGCCCAAAATATCTCCTGAAATATCCAGACAAAAATATTTCAAATTCGCCCGCGATAAAGGCTGGATTTGGGAATTTCCAGGCCTGACCAGACAAAACATTGCCAGATATATCAGCCGAAAATGCACTCAATTGGGGATTGAGCCCGGACCGGGCGTTGTTGATCACTTGACCTCAATACTCCCCATGGACAGCCATGGCATTGACAAGGAAATTGAGAAACTGTCCCTTTTGGCCCATCCCGAAACAACCATTTTAAAAGAACATCTGGAAGCGGTTTCAGCTCAGCTGGACATGGATATCTTTTCTTTTCTGCAGGAAATACAGCGGGGAAAAGGAGTATACCAGGCCTGGAGCAAAATCTTCAAAGAGCAGTTAAGGGGCCAGGAATTGCTTTTTCCTTTTCTTGGTCTTCTGTTGAGAGAAGCCAGGATACTATGGCATCTGGCAACAGGTCAGGACAGCAAGGTCAAGCTCCATCCAGGGATCAGGCAGCGCAAGACAAGCCTGGCCAGGTCCATGGGTCTGGTAAAAATATCCATGCTCTGGGACCTGGTTCTTGAGGCCGAGTCTGGGGTTAAGTCAGGCATGGTCAACACAGATCAGGCCATGGATAATCTTACAGCCAAACTCTTCAGGCTTTTCTCCTGTTAGCCGCGCAAAAAAGCGCATGAAAAAGCCCTGTCAAGAATCAACGGTATTTATAATCTATGAAAAAGGAACAGCCCCACTATATTGGACACAGAAAAAGGCTTAAACAAAGAATTGACAGAGATCCCTCACAATTGCACGACTACGAACTGCTGGAGCTTGTCCTGGGTTACGCCCTGCCAAGAAAGGATACCAAACCCCTGGCCAAAGCCCTGTTGAGTCGCTACCAAAATTTCAAGGAAATCCTGGCCGCGAAACCCAAAGATCTGGAAAAAATTGACGGAATAGGTCCAGGGATTATCAGTTTCTTTAAGGTCTGGAGGGAATTCTGGTCCAGGACTGAACAGGCTGAGGTCACCGTGAAAAGCGTCTTGAGTTCACCGGAAAAAGTTGTCATTCTGGCAAAATCAAGGCTTTGCTTTAAAGATATTGAAGAGTTCTGGACCATAATGGTCGACAATAAAAACAGGCTTGTTGGTTTTGAAAAAATGAGTAAAGGTACTGTTGATCAGGCTCCGGTTTTTCCAAGAGAGATCATCACCAGAGCCCTGGAGCTTCGTGCAAGCGGTATCATCCTGGTGCATAATCATCCAGGAGGCGACCCGGATCCCTCCCTGCAGGACAGGGAGCTGACCACTAAAATCAGACGCATAGCCGTTGAGATGGGCATTAGAGTCCTTGATCATATTATTATTGCTGAAGATAGACACTTCAGTTTTCAGGAACATGGATATCTATAACAAAAGGAGGAGTAAATGAAGTCAATGCGATGCGTAATAAGCGGAAAAGTACAGGGCGTTTATTTCCGTTCATGGACAAAGGACCAGGCGGACAGCCTTGGGGTTAAGGGATGGGTCAGAAATATCAGCGGAGGCAGGGTTGAAGTTCTGGCTCAGGCCGGTGATGACATTCTGGACGAATTTAAGAAACGTTTGATTCAGGGTTCATCCATGAGTGAAGTCAGTAACATTGAGTGCGAAACCATGGATTATGAAAAAAATTATACTATTTTTGAAACCAGATAAACTTACTATTCCGGTATTATTCAGGATTGAGCGATATTTTTTGGAGGGTCAGACTTGTTGACTATCCCTGGACAGATCTTAATAATCTAACCAGAACTTAATTTGCATCAAATTGCGGGCTTTGGATATCCTTCAAAGTCCGCAATTTATGTTAAATCATCTATACAGTTCATAAGATATAGTTGTTAAAAATAAATCCAGGAGTATCCAAATGGAAGAAGAAAACAAGCATGCCGCTCCCCAGGAAATAGTAAAGGAACCAGCTGAAAATACAGGTGAAAAACACTCCAAGGAAGGAGATATTGATATTCCTTCCACCATGCCTCTTTTGCCGGTCAGGGACATAGTGGTATTTAACTATATGATTATTCCACTTTTTGTTGGCCGGGATAAAAGCGTCCAGGCTATTGACGCGGCCCTGAATAATAACAGGTATCTGCTCATCTGCACCCAAAAAGACGAGCAGATAGAAGACCCCGGACCTGATGACGTATACCAGACAGGGACAGTAGCTCTGATCATGCGCATGCTCAAGATGCCTGACGGACGTCTCAAGGTGCTGGTCCAGGGAATAAGCCGGGCCAGAATTAAAAAATATGTTCAAACAGATCCTCTGGATATGGTTGAAGTTGAGGTGGTCAAGGATAAGGTCTTCAGCGAGCCTACCTCGGAATCCGAAGCCCTTTTAAGGGCCGCAAGGGAACAGAGCGAAAAAATTCTGGGTCTTCGCGGGATAGACGCCGCGGAAATCATGGCGGTTTTAAATACTGTTGATGATCCTGGCAGGCTGGCCGATCTGGTTGCTTCCAATCTGAGAATGAAGCCTGCTGAGGCTCAGGTAATCCTAGAATGTGACGACCCTCTGCTTCGCTTGAAAATGGTCAATGATCAACTTGTTAAAGAAGTAGAAGTGGCCTCGATGCAGGCCAAAATTCAGAACATGGCCAAGGAAGGCATGGATAAGGCCCAGAGGGAATATTTTTTGCGCGAACAGCTTAAAGCCATTCGCAAGGAACTTGGAGATGTTTCAGAGAGTGGAGATGATCTTGATCAGCTGAGACAATCCCTGAAAAAAGCCGGTCTTCCGCCCAAAGTTATGAAAGAAGCTGAAAAGCAGTTGCAGCGTCTGGAAAACATGCATCCTGAATCAGCTGAATCAACCGTTGTCAGGACATACCTGGACTGGCTTATTGATATTCCGTGGAAGAAAAAAACAAGGGACCGGCTGGATATTAAAGAGGCTGAAAAGATTCTCAACGAGGATCATTATGATCTGGAAAAGGTCAAAGAGAGAATACTGGAATACTTAAGCGTCAGAAAGCTCAATCCAAAGATGAAAGGTCCCATACTCTGCTTTGTAGGTCCTCCAGGAGTTGGGAAGACATCTCTGGGCAAGTCCATAGCCAGATCACTTAACCGGAAATTTGTGCGCATGTCCCTTGGTGGAATGAGGGATGAAGCTGAAATAAGGGGCCACAGGAGAACATATATAGGGTCCATGCCTGGAAGGATAATTCAGGGCATGAAAGAGGCCGGGTCACTTAATCCGGTCTTCATGCTTGATGAGATTGACAAGGTGGGCACTGATTTCAGGGGTGATCCGTCCTCAGCGCTTCTGGAAGTTCTGGATCCGGAACAGAATTTTTCTTTTACCGACCACTACCTTAACGTGCCGTATGATCTTTCAAAAACCATGTTTGTCTGCACTGCAAATATTCTGGATACCATTCCTTCAGCTCTTCTTGACAGGATGGAGGTCATCAGAATTCCGGGATACACTGAACAGGAAAAGGTAAAAATCGCCAGAAAATATCTTTTGCCAAGGCAGATATCAGAAAACGGGCTATCCGGGAAAAATGTTCAGATAACCGATGTTGTCATAAGAGAAATTATCCGGAACTACACCCGTGAAGCAGGTCTCAGGAATCTGGAAAGGGAGATTGGATCAGTCTGCCGTAAGTTAGCCAGACAGGTTGCTGAGGGCAAAAAAGGTCCATTTAAAATCACCAGGCAGGGACTGGGAAAAATGCTGGGCATACCCAGATATCAGAATGAAGACAGGGAAAAGGAGCTGCCAGCCGGAGTGGCTGTTGGACTGGCATGGACCCCATACGGAGGAGAAATCCTGCATGTTGAGGTCAGCCTGATGCCTGGCAAGGGTAAGCTTATTCTTACCGGACAAATGGGAGATGTGATGAAGGAGAGCGCTCAGGCCGCCTTGAGCTACGCCAAAAGCAGGGCCCGTAAGCTTGGGTTTGATGAGGAGCTTCTGGACAAGAGAGACATTCATATCCATGTGCCGGCCGGAGCCACGCCTAAAGATGGGCCATCCGCCGGGGTTACCATGGTTTCCGCCCTTGTTTCGGCTCTCGCTGACAAGCCTTTGCCCAATGACATCTGCATGACCGGAGAAATTACTTTAAGGGGCAGGATAATGCCTGTGGGAGGAATCAAGGAAAAGATTCTGGCCGCTGTCAGTTCAGATATAAAGACCGTGATCATTCCTGATTCCAATAAACGCGACTTTGATGAAATTCCAGCTGATCTGCGCAGAAATATCCAGGCCAGGCCTGTTGAGAATATAGACCAAATCTGGCCCATACTGGGCATTGAAATGTAATGAATCACCATCAGCAGCTGACTTAAGACATGTTCAATAATTGAGGAATGGGCTATTAATCCTGAAGCCTGACCATTCAGTCTGATGGTTTGCGGGGTTAATTTTCTGATCTCTGGCGCCCGCAGGGGATAGCTTGCGGGCGCGGCAATTATCCCATAATCTGCCTGGTCTTGGTAATGATCATTTCTTTGGGTCCAATTCCCGGGAAGATGTTTGTGAGTATAAAAAGGGGACTCAGGTAATCTTTTTCCCAGGATAAAGTGAGCCAGAGCTCGTTTCCCTTCCAGGATGATTCTTCTACCAGGCCGCGTAGTTCCCTGCGAGTCATCTTTTTTTTCCCCTGTTTTTCCACAACGAACTCTTTTTTATCTTCAAAGTTTTTCCAGACAGTTTCAAGCCTTGCCAGAACAGAATCAGGTACATGGAATTTTACCATGAATTCTTCATATCTTGCCTGAGCCTGTTTGCGACCCTGGCTAAGCCGCTGGACTCTGAAGGCCTTCATGCCTGAAACCAGGTTTTTGTTCAGTCCGTCAATCATTTCTTTTTCAGGCATATCTTCGCGCAGGAATATATTGAACCATTCAGACCTGCTGGCAATACCCACGGACAAGGCCTGTCCAAAGGAAATAAGCGGCGCGGGCCTGAAGCCTCTGGAAAAGGACAAAGGCCAGCCGGACCTGCGCATGGCCCGCTCCAGCAGAGATTGAAGCTCAAGCTGACTCAAATATAAGCTTAAACCGGTTTTTTCATACCAGACCCGGTAATGAAAGTTTCTGGCTGATAATTCTTTTTGTTCAAACACCGCCTGAGCCGGTTCATTTTCCTGGTCCCGGTGCTTAAGGTTGAGAATATTTTCAATTTTAAGATTCCCTGAACTGAACAAGCTGGAAGGGGATCCCTGGCGGTCGCATACTCCGCAGTTTCTGCATGTTTCATAACGGCAATCTTTGGTAATTTTTTCTTGAAGAGCCCTTTTTCTCTCAGATAAAAGATACTGTTTACTTACCCCGCAATCCAGATGATCCCATGGCAAAGGGGCAAGGTCCTTTCTGGAGCTGAAATATTTCTCATAATTCAGGCCTGATTTCTGGATAATTCCCAGCCAGGGCTGGAGCTGGAAATGATCTGACCAGCTGGTAAAGATCTGTCCTCTGCCAAAGGCCTCTGCCACAATGCTTGAGAGTTCACGCCCCCCTCTGGAAAAAATTCCTTCCAAAACGCTCATTTCAGGGTCGTGCCACTTGAGGCTGAGCTTTTTATGGGGCTTGAAAACATCTCGCAAGTAATTCAGCTTTTCCCTGATTTCATCCAGTCCGGCCTGCTTTTCCCATTGAAACGGAGTATGGGACTTGGGCACAAAAGGGGATACTGAAGCTGTTATCTGGAGTCTTTTCCCAGCGAATTTTCCTGTTTCCAGAACTCTCAGACATAAATCCTTTATGCCGTCCAGATCCTTTGTGGTTTCCGTGGGCAGACCAATCATGAAGTAGAGCTTGACCCCGTTCCAGCCCAGCCTGAATAAAGATTCGGTATGTTCAAGAAGTTCCTTCTCTGTGATACCTTTATTGATTGTGTTCCTTAAACGCTGAGTTCCTGCTTCAGGGGCCAGGGTAGCGTGAGTATGCCTGATGCGGGAGATGAGGTTCATCAGGTTCTCATTAACAGAGCCAACCCGAAGGGATGGCAGAGAAATAGATACCTGTTCACTCTGGCACCTGGTGAAAGTTTCCAGGAATAATTTTTCCAGGGCGGAAAAATCACCCGCGCTCAGGGAAAGAAAAGACAGCTCTTCCAGACCGGTCAGTTTCAACCCCTGATTGATGATATCAACTACACAGGCAACTTTTCTTTCCCTGACAGGGCGGTAAATGATTCCAGCCTGACAAAAGCGACACCCCCTGGTGCACCCCCTGGCAATTTCCACGCTGAACCGGTCATGAACAATCTTCCCATAGGGAATAACCTGATCCGCCGGAAAGGGGATATCGTTAATGTCTTGCACCAGACATTTGGAAATCACCCTGTAATCATCATAAACAGCCTTGAGGATGTTCTGGCTTTCCTGCTTAAAGAATGACGGGATATATACTCCTGGAAAATCCTTGAGACTGTAGAGGAGTTCTTGTTTTTCCTGTCCCAGTTTTTTTGCCTGCTGAATAGCCTCAGCTATATCAACAAGCAGTTTTTCGCCGTCGCCTAGAACCATGAGGTCAAAAAAATCAGCCACAGGTTCGGCATTGAATATGGCTCCGCCACCCGCAATAATAAGGGGAAACCGGTCATTCCTGTCTTTGGACCAAAAAGGCAGCCCAGCCAGATCAAGCATATACAGAATATTGGTATAGCAAAGCTCATGAGTCAGGCTGAAGGCCAGAATATCCAGATCTTTCAAGGGGGTATCAGATTCAAGGGTACAGAGATTTCTGTTGTGTTTCTTCATTACCCGCGCCGCATCAATTGATGGAGCAAAAACCCTTTCCGCCCAGAAATCGGGCTGGTCGTTAACCTGCTTGTAAAGGATCTTCTGTCCCAGATAGGACATGCCCACTTCATATAGATCTGGAAAAGCCAGACCCATATGAACGGAAATTTTTTCTCTGTCCTTGTGCACGGAATTGATTTCATTGCCCAGATAATGGCTGGGCTTGGGAAGATATGGCAGAAGTTCCTTCATTATTGACTGGCTGTTAAGTTTTTTTGGCTGATCCGGGGCTGACAGATTGTCAAAAAAGCAATGCTCATGCTCAGGCATGGTAATCTTTTGGGATTTCCTTCTTTCATGTGTTCAGACTCTTCCCCCGGCATTTTTCTTCAGAACCGCTCCGAAAAAAAACTCCTTGAGGTTCTCCAGGGCATCAGTCTGAAAAGTTTGTTCCAGGATGAAATTTTTATGTTCATATAAAAAATCACTTATCCGGCGTTCATTTTCATCCCTGTTCAGAGTGCAGGTCAGGTAAACAATCCTGCATTGATCACCTGAAACTGACGCAGCGCCTTTGAGTAATCCAGACTGGGTCACGCCCAGTTTGTGAATATCCCTGGGCTGTCTTTTCCATTTTATGTCCGGTCTGCGGCTGAGCACGCCAAGTCCTGTGCAGGGCGCGTCAATAAGTATTGTGCCCGGAGGGGACTTGAGTGGAGGAAATTCGCCGGAAGCTGAGAATAGACGGACATCACACCTGATCATCTCTGCTGTTTTCCTTAAATTATTCAAGCGCTTAAGACTGACATCACTTGAATACACGCTGACCCCCTGATCCAGCATGAGAAAAGTCTTGCCTCCGCTGCCCGCGCACATGTCCCAGACGGGCTGGTTCCAGGTTTTCATGCCAAGGATGTGCATGGCCCGGGAAACCGCGAAGCTTTGCCTGAAGACCATCCCTTGATGCAGGTATTTGTCAACTTCAGGGTAATTGTCTTTTATCAGAAAACTGTTTCCTTTACGCTGAAGAATATATTCAGGATCATCAATCAATCCCTGAGACGCTTTTGTTTGTCTTATTCCCAGAGGGGGTTTAGCCAGACTTTGCTTCAGGTATTCCAGACAAAGATCTCTTCCGTAGTCCTTTTTCCACAGCTTAACAATCCACAGTGGACAGGAATAAAATCTTGACCAGAAAAGATTCTCTTCTGGATTGTCCTTTGTAAAGGTGTTTTCTGCGAATATGTCCACATCAGCGATCTTGCGAAGAACAGCGTTGGCCAGACCGGACATTTTGCGTCCAAAGAGTCTGGCGCTTAAATCCACAGCCCTGGATACAGCGGCATAATCAGGAACCCGATCCAGAAAAAACAGTTCATACCCGGCCATACCCAGGAGGATTTTCAGTCTGGGAGCCAGGTTACGGGGTTTATCCAGAAAGAGGCTGAGAACAAAATCAATGCGCCCCCGAAAGCGCAGGTAACCATAGACAATCTCAGTGATCAGGCCTTTGTCCCTGGTGCTGCTTATCTTTCGAAGTTCCAGATCCAGGGCTTCCTGGAGGTTTCTGTGGCCTGTCAGGCTCTGGCAGACAATATTAAAGGCTGATAATCTGGGGTCTTTGGGGGGCATGATTTAAGGTGTGCGGGTTAAGAGTCAAAGGATATCAGGGAAAAGAGGGTTTTTCCCTGTTGACAAAAAGCTCAAGAGCCCTGAGCACATGGTCCAGGGCAACCTGTGTATCCAGGCATGGACCCATGGGCCTCTGGTTCAGGATTCCGTAAACCGGTATGGGGTAAGCGTCCTGAATGCCGCTGGACAGGTCTCGTTCGCAGGCCACAGCCAGGATAATTTTTGGCCGGAGATTGACCACGATTCTTCTGGCAATGGTACCGCCTGTGGCAATGGCCAGATGCACCCCGAATTCCTCGCTCAAGTCAAGAAGACCCGCAATGCCGCACTCCCCGCATCTCTTGCAGTTGTCAATATTATAGGTAAGCCTGCGGCTGCAGGTGCTTTTCTGCAGACAATGAGGCATGAGCATGAGCACATGTTTTGACGGGTATTTGCGGTTTTCCGACAAAACCAGTTCATTGTTGACCTTGATGAATGAAGATCTGACCCGCTGCTTGGGTATGCCAAAAATACGGCCCAGAATTGTCATCAGGGGAAGAAAGAACTTGATGCTCAGTCCCCGGATCTTTCCTGAAAAAAAGATCCTGCGCTTGAGGAGAATGTTCAAAATAAGAGCCACTGAGGCCCATGCAATAAAAATGACGCAAAGAGCTATTAAAACGCCCAGGATCCAGGGAGCGGCAGGATGGATATTTTTCAGACCCACAAAGGGAATGAGCCAGAGCAGAAGAAGGACCAGGCACACAAAAAAGGAAGTGATGGATATAAGACCTATGAAAAGTCTTTTCCTGGGCATGAATGGAGATTCAATCTCCTTTGCTAGGAATAATTCTTTTTTCTGTGGCATTTGATCCTGATTGAAATGTGGATATAAAGCAATTGATCAGCATTTGTTCAAGAAACCGCATTCAAAGCTTGTGGCATCCATAACCCTGCTGTTGCCAGGCTTTACTCTGGGCACGAGATATATTTTGTCCTGGCAGGCAATCTGCAGCAATCCGTCCATTGTTCCCATAATGGTTCCCGGTTCAATGTGGCGGGCTTTGTCAGGACCGATTCTGCCGGGGAAAATCTGAAGTCTAAGTTTTTTTCGGCCGGGACCTGTCCATTCAAAATATGAACCCGGCCATGGGAAAAGTCCTCTGATCAGGTCATGTATTCTTCCGGCAGGCTGGTTCCAGTCAATGAGACTATCCTTTTTGGTCAGTTTGGGAGCGTAGGTTGCCCTGTGCTCATCCTGGCTGGCGGGTTTGACGGTTCCCTTTTCCAGGCTCTCCAGGACTTCAACGAGCATTTGACCTCCCATATGAGCCAGATCATGGTGGAGTTTGCCCGCGGTGTCAGAAACATCAATTGTTCTGGACCGCTGCAAAAGAACTGGTCCGCTGTCCAGACCTTTGGTCATGAGCATGATGCTTATGCCTGTAGTTTTCCGGCCGTTTATCAAGGTCCTCTGGATTGGGGCCGCACCCCGATATTCAGGCAAAAGTGAAGCATGAACATTTATGGGCATTTTCAAAGGTATGGCCAGAACCTTTTCAGGCAGAATAAGTCCATAAGCGGCAACCAGGAGATAGTCAGGTCTCAATGAGGCAAGTTTATCAATTTCATGGTCGTTTCTGAAATTCTCAGGTTGAAAAACCTGTATCTTTTTTCCCAGGGCCAGTTCCTTGACCAGAGAGGCCTTGAGCTTCCGGCCCCGGCCGCTTGGCCTGTCAGGCTGGGTATATACTGCTACAACCTCACCCCCAGGCCAGTTGAGCACATACTCAAGAATGATCCGGGCAAAATCAGGGGTGCCCATGAAGACTATTCTTTTTTGTTTTTGAGCCATCTGGCAACTTTTTTATCGTAAAATTTTCTCTTAAGCCTGCTGATGTGATCAATAAACAGCAATCCATCAAGATGGTCTATTTCATGCTGCAGGCAAGTGGCCAGAAGGCCGTCAGCGTCCAGGAAAACTTCGTTCCCGTCCAGATCCATGGCCTTAACCCGGACCTTTTCAGCTCTTTTTATCAAGGACTTATATCCCACAACACTGAGGCAACCCTCTTCACTGTCGCATTCACCCTGTTTCAGGGTTATTTCAGGATTAACCAGGGTAACAAGGCCTTCCCTTTTATCCGGTCCGCTCAGGTCAACTATGATCACTCTGAGTCCCTCACCAACCTGGGGAGCGGCAAGGCCTATGCCTCTGTTTTCATACATTATTCTGGACATATCCCGGACCATGTCCCGGATGCTGCCGTCAATGTCCCCAACAGGGACTGCTTTTGTGCTGAGAATTTCATTGGGATAAGTAATCAGCTTTCTGGACATCTCTAACCCTGCGCAGGCATTTCCCTGAGTTTGAGACCAAGTTCGCGCAACTGCCTGGCTGAAACTCCTGATGGAGCCTCTGTCATTACACAGGCGGCTTTCTGGGTCTTGGGAAAAGCAATAACATCTCTTATGGATGTGCTTTTGGTCATGAGCATAATAAGTCTGTCCAGGCCAAAGGCAATCCCCCCGTGAGGAGGTGTGCCGTATTCAAGGGCCTGAAGAAGAAAACCGAATTTATTCGTGGCTTCGTTTTCATCAATGCCCAGGGATTGAAACATCATCAGCTGATCAGTATTGTTGTGAATGCGGATGGAGCCTCCTCCGATTTCATTGCCGTTTAAAACCAGGTCGTAAGCTCTGGACAGTGCCTGTTCAGGATCTGTTTTGAGCAGGTCAAAATGACCTTCCTTTGGGGAGGTAAAAGGATGATGCCTGGCAACCCATCTTTTTTCCTCTTCATCCCATTCCAGAAGGGGGAAATCAGTAACCCACAAAGGAGCAAAAACATCTTTTGGGATCAGATCAAAACGCTCTGCCAGTTTCACCCTCAGGTTGCCCAGAGCGGCGTTGACCATTTCCGGCAACCCCGCCTGAAAAAACACTATATCTCCCACCTGAAGGTCGAGTTCAACGCTCAGGCCTGAACGTTCCTCTTCGCTTAAAAATTTGGCAATGGGAGACTGCCATTCATTTTCCTTGATTTTGATCCAGGCCAGCCCTCTGGCCCCGTAAATTTTCACAAAGTCAGTATAGTCATCAATGTCCTTGCGGGAAAGTATGCTTCCCCCGGGAACAGCCAGGGCTTTTACCTGCCGGGCTTCAGCGAAAAGGCGGAAACCAGAGCCTTTTACTATGTGGGTTACATCCCTCAGCTTAAGGTCAAAACGAATATCCGGCTTGTCCACTCCGTATTCAGATATGGCCTGGGAGTAACTCAGCCTGGTAAATGGAATTTCCAGGTCCAGGTTCATGACTTTCTTGAACAGATGAGCCATCAATCCTTCGGACATGGACATTATCCCTTCTTCATCAACAAAGGACATCTCAATATCCACCTGAGTGAATTCCGGCTGTCTGTCTGATCTCAGGTCTTCATCCCGAAAGCATTTAACCACCTGATAATACCGGTCCATGCCTGAGCACATCAGCAGTTGCTTGAAAAGCTGGGGAGACTGAGGGAGTGCGTAAAACTGACCCTGATTCAGGCGGCTGGGAACCAGGAAATCTCTGGCCCCCTCAGGAGTGCTTTTGGTCAGAATGGGTGTTTCAATCTCAATGAATTCATTTTCATGCAGAAAATCACGCACAGCCTGTACTGCCTGGCTCCGGAAAACAAGATTGCCGGTCATATAAGGTCTTCTCAAATCCAGGTATCTGTATCTGAGCCGCAGGCTTTCAGCGGCGTCCATCCGGTCCTCAATGATGAAGGGAGGTGTTTTTGAGCGGTTGAGAAGCCTGGATTCGGTCACAGCAACCTCAATCTCTCCTGTCTTGAGATTGGGATTGATCATATCTTTGGGCCTTTCCCGGACAATACCCTTGATGGCCATTACATATTCCGAACGAAGGCCGTGGGCTTCCTCCAGAGCCTGAGCATTGTAGTCAGGGGTAAAAACAACCTGGGTAAGACCTTTCCTGTCACGAAGGTCGATAAAGATCAGACCTCCATGATCCCGCCTGAACTGGACCCATCCCATGAGGCAAACCTGCTGGTGGACATTGTCAATGCCAAGCTCATCACAATAATGAGTTCTGATCCACCAGCCAAGAGGTTTAACCTGCAACTCGCTTTTTGATTCCCGCATTTATCCGTTCCTTAAGTAGTTATTGTTTTTCCCTTTGATGTTCAGACCCAGAGCCTGTTCCACGTCATCCTGGCTCACGGCTCGCTGTACGCCGGTGGACATGTCCTTGACCTGGATTTCTCCCTTATGAAGCTCATCCAGGCCCAGCAAAAGGCAGGTCTTGACCCCTAGTTTATTGGCTTGCCTGAGTTGCGCCTTGACGCTTCTGACCTGGAAACCCATTTCTCCGGAAAAACCCCTTTCCCTGAGACGCTGAGCCATGAGTAAAGCTTTGCCCAAGGCCTGTTCATGCAATACAGCCAGATAGAAATCTCTGGGCCTTTCATTTATTCCTTCCAGGAGCAGGGCCAGCCTTTCCATTCCGCAGGCAAAGCCTATTGCCGGGAGGTCAGGCCCTCCAAGAGCCTTGATGAGACCGTCATATCGTCCCCCGCCAGCCACGGAACTCTGGGCACCTATATCATGGGATATGACCTCAAAGGTGGTTCGCTGATAATAATCCAGGCCACGGACCAGATTGGGATTGAGATGGTATTTAAGGCCAGATTCTCTGAGCATATTAATAACTTTTTCAAAATGATTTCCGCACTCCTGACACAGGCTACGGGATATTCTTGGAGCGTCCCTGACCATGTCCCTGCACCCCGGAACCTTGCAATCCAGGACCCTGAGGGGATTGACTTCAACCCTTCTCTGGCAGTCTGAGCAGAGATTATCCAGATGGAGATCCTTGAAGTATTTTTTCAGGGCCTGATGAAATCCAGGACGACATTCCGAGCAGCCCAGGGAATTTATCTCAATATCCAGCTTTTTAAGGCCCAGCTTTTTAAGGTATGTCCAGAGCATGATTATCGCTTCCGCGTCAGACCATGGAGAATCTTCGCCCAGGATTTCAGCGTTGATCTGGTGAAACTGGCGTGTGCGACCCTTCTGAGGACGTTCATACCTGAACATGGGACCAAAAGTGAACAGTTTGCAGACACCGGCGGAGCTTGAAAGGGGGCTGTCGATATAGGCTCTGACCACACCGGCTGTGGCCTCGGGCCGCAAAGTCAGGCTTCTGCCTTTACGGTCGGGAAAAGTATACATTTCTTTTTGGACAACATCTGTTTCCTGTCCAATGGAACGGGCAAAAAGTTCGGTCTGTTCCAGAATTGGAATTCTGATTTCCTGATATCCGTATCTGGAAAAGATGTCTCTGGCGGCTTCCTCCATAAAGACATAGGCCGTACTTTCCGGAGGGAAAAGATCAAAGAAGCCTTTAATTCGGTTTATTTTGCTCATCAGTTGGAGTTCTGGTTTTTCTGGTTAAGTCAATTGAAAACACCCTGAATTTCATCCCAGTCGTTAATCCCTTAATCATCCAATCCCTTAATCCAGTTAGTGTTTGCTGGACAGGATTGATCTGTCATAGTAAAGGCAACCCCTGAATCAAATTAGTTTTTAAAAGGGGTTCCGGTATTATTGAATTGCCAACGCGTTAATAGTTTTCAACAAATTGCCAAAACAATAAATATTAGTCCAAGCCCTAAAAAATGTCAAAACTGCAAATCAGGAGCTAGAATGAATAAATCCTTATCTTTGGTAGGCTATAAAAAAAGCGGTAAAACCACGCTCATGCTCGAGCTCATCAGGGAACTGAAAAAAAGAAACATCAAGGCGTCAGCAGCCAAGTTTTCCCATCACAGCTTCGACAGGCAGGACACTGACACGAGCAAAATAAGCAGTCAGGCGGTTGATCTGGCAGGACTGACAGAGAAAGAAACAATATTTTACTGGTCTGAAAAAAAATATCTTCCTGATCTTCTTCCCCTGATGACCGGAGATGTTTTGCTGGTTGAAGGGGGCAAAAAACTCGGATGGCTCCCCAGGGTGCTTATCCTGACTCATCCTGAGGAAGCTCAAGAGCTGGATAATGGCCTTGCCCTGGCTACCTGGGGGAAAGTCCGAACCAATTACCTGCCCCACCTGGACAGGGTGGAGGATCTGGCTGATCTTCTGCTGGAAAAAGGATTCATTCTCCCGGGGCTTGACTGCGGTTCATGCGGGCATGAAACATGCGCTGAACTGGCAGGAAAAATAGTTTCAGGAGTTGCCAGTCCAGGGGACTGCCTGGCCAGAAACACCAGTCTTGAGATAAAAGTCAATGGAAAGTCTCTGGGAATGAATCCTTTTGTGGAAAGGGTTATCAGCAAGTCCATTCTGGGAATGCTTTCAGAACTTAAAGGATATTCCCCCGGCATGGTTGAAATCAAAATAGATCATTAAATTTGAGAAAAAATCCTGTATTCCGAGGACGAATTTACCGGCAGCAATGCGGGCCATGAATCAGGTTCAGAAAAACTATGGAGGTCTGCACATGGGATGTCCCAACACTGTTCCCTACAGAGGAAATATCAGTCGTGAGAAGCGCGAGAAGCTTCTTGATCAGAAAAGTCTTATTCTGTGGTTCACCGGTCTGTCCGGATCCGGCAAATCAACAATCGCCCACGCTGCCGAGGAAAAACTTCACTCCATGGGCCTGTTGACCTATGTTTTTGACGGGGACAATGTGCGCCACGGGCTATGCAGTGACCTGAGCTTTTCCCCGGAAGGCAGGGCTGAAAATCTGCGCCGGATAGCCGAGATGGTTAAACTGTTTCTGGACGCGGGAATAATCTGCATGAGCGCTTTTATTTCACCCCTTAGGGCTGACAGGAAAAGGGTCAGGGAAATCATCAACTGCGATTGTTTTTTTGAAGTATATGTGAAATGTCCCCTGGAAATATGCGAACAGCGGGATGTAAAAGGGCTTTACAATCTAGCCAGACAGGGCAAGATAAAAAATTATACCGGCATATCCGCGCCTTATGATGAACCGGAAGAACCAGATCTTGTCCTGGAAACCGCCAGATGTGATATTGATCAGTGTGTTGACCAGGTGGTGGATTTTGTCCTCATAAATACTAAAAGCTGATCGTTAAATAGAGCACAGGATTGCACTTCCAGCAGTTGAAGACGTTATTGAAAAAATTTTTCATTGACCTGAATTAAAGAGTCAGGCATATATCTTATTAACCACACTAAAATTAAGTACTAACAAAACAGCCCTTAACCATGAGGGCTGAAATCAGTTCAAGCCGATTGGATGAAATATTTTTCCTGTGCGCCTGGTACTCCTAATTTATGAGTGAGTTGACATAGTAAGAAATACCGCTTTGTTTTACCCACGTTTTGTCTTGGTTTCAAATCATTTCATTCAAGCAAATCAATCAGGTCTGTTCTTTTTAAAGTCTAGTTTACTATACAGTGAAACAAATCAGTCCATGCGCAGGGATTGTTTCACTGAGCAGGCTGAACAGAGGCAGGAACCATAAAAACAAAGGAAACTGATCATGTCGGGTTTCAGGAAACGTAATCCATTAATTCTGAGTCAGGATGAACTTGAGGATCTTGAGTCCATAAGCAAAAACAGAACCGCCCCCTTTGCGCGGGTTAAACGGGCCTGTATTCTTTTGAGGTATTTCAGGAATGAAAGTATAAACAGCATCGTCAAAAATGAACATATAAGCCGACCAACAGTTGTCCGGTGCATTGATAAAGCCCTGTCCAGGGGTGTCATGACCGCGCTGAAGGATTTGCCTCGATCAGGGAGGCCTCGTTTGATCAGCAATGAGGACAAGGCCTGGGTTATTGAACTTGCCTTTACCAGGCCATCAAATCTTGGTTACAAGGTTGAACAATGGACTTATGCCCTGCTTGCCTCTCATGTTCGCAAATATTGTGTCAATCAGGGGCATCACGCCCTGCACAAGGCCGGCAAAAGCCTTGTGCATAAAATTCTGCGAGACTCCGGAATATCCCTGAGTAAAACAAAATATTTTTTTGAACCCGAAGATGAAGAAACCGCGTCCAAAATGGGGAGGATGCTTAACTTGTATAGATTGAACAGCCAGGAAATCTGTTGTTTTTGCGGACAACCAAAGCAGTAAATTCTCTGGCAAAAAATTTGAGGTCCTGTTTGCGGTTCAGGGCATATATCTTGAGATGATCCTTGCCATTGGGGGCTGTCTATGGCATATTTTTTTCAAGATTATAAAGTCAACCATTATTGGAGCAAAATATATGCAAGGCAAGATTCTGACTCTTTTCATCCTGTCAGCTTTTTTTTGGATTTTTTTATTTTACAATCCTGCCCTTGCAGATCTGGAGCAGCATAGGCAGGATTTTCTGGCCGCTGAAGTGGCATTGAAAAACGGCCGCGTTCAGGAATTCAATCAACTCCTTTCAAAGCTTACTGACTATCCCTTATTCCCTTATCTTTTATATGAGCAGATCCGAAGGGACATTTCTTCAAAGCATGAAGACCGGATTCTGTGGTTTCTGGATGAATACGCTTCAACCCCCCTGGCGGAAAGGCTGAGACAACAATGGCTTGAATATCTGGCAGGAAACAGCAGCTGGCAGAAACTGGTCAGGGATTACCGCGGTCCTTATACGCAATCTCTGCAGTGCTCATATGCCAGGGCCCTGATGGAAAACGGCCAGACCGGGAAAGCCTGGGAAGAAGCTGAAAAACTGTGGCTGCATGGCAGATCCAGGCCAAAAGAGTGCGACCCGGTTTTTCACGGATGGCGGAGTAACGGCAGGCTGACAAAGAGTCTGGTCTGGCAGAGGATTGAGCTGGCCATTGACCAGGGCCAGACAGCACTGGCCGGATATTTGAAGAGATACCTGCCTGAAGACGACCAGCCCTGGCTGGATCTCTGGCTGGAAGTAATAAACAGGCCGCTGAAAACCCTTGAAATCAACTGGTCAGAAAAGGATCACCCCGTCGCTGAAAAGATTTTATCTCACGGAATGGGTATTCTGATAAGAGGGGATACTCAAGAGGCTCTTAAGCAGTGGGAGGGTCTTCAGGCAAAGCATGACCTCAAGTCCATGGACACATCTTTGGTGAAACGGGAGCTGGCCATCTACCTTGCCTTGAGAAAACATCCTGAAACCCTGGAATATATCAGAAGTCTCTGCGCTGAAACAATGACCCCCAGTCTCAGACAATGGGAGGCCAGAAACGCCCTTTATCAGAAAAATTGGCAGGAAGCCATGTTGGCTCTGGATAAACTGGACGATTCAGAAAAAAACTCACCACGCTGGATTTACTGGCAAGCCAGGATCCATGAGGAAATGGGATTTGAGCATGAAGCCCAGGCTCTTTTCCAGAGTATCCTGGGCAGACAGAACTATTTTTCCCTTCTGGCCGCTGACCGGCTGAATCAGCCCTATATTTTCCGGAACAGGCCCATTTCAAGTCATGACCAGGATATGATCAATCTTCGACAAAACCAGGGAATAATGAGAGCTCTGGAATTATTTTATCTTGAACGGATGGTTGAGGCCCGCAGGGAATGGAACAGCTCCATGTCAGGAAAAACCAGGGAAGAGAGCCGGACGGCTGCCCTGCTGGCTCATGAACTGGGCTGGCATGACCGCGCGATAATCGCTGCGGCCAGCGCAGGGGAGTTTGATGATCTTATCCTGAGGTTTCCGGTTTCCCATTCTCAGCTGATAACTGATTATTCCAGAGCCAGAGATCTTAATCCGGCCTGGGTCTTTGCCCTGGCCAGGCAGGAAAGCATGTTCATGCCTGATGTGAGATCTCCGGCTGGTGCCCTGGGAATCATGCAGATAATGCCTGCCACGGGCAGACTCATTGCTTCTCTCATGGGAGAAACTTTAACCAATCCCAATAGTTTGCTGAATCCGGAAGTTAATGTCCGTTTCGGAACCTTTTACCTTAAGAAACGTCTGGATGAGTTACAGAACAGTCCCGTTCTGGCCACGGCGGCATATAATGCCGGGGCTCTCAGGGTAAGTTCCTGGCTGCCTGAACAGGAAATAATTGCCGCTGATATCTGGGTTGAAAATATTCCATTTTTTGAAACCAGGGATTACGTGGAAAAAATTTTCACTTACAAGGCCATCTATGAAAAACGCCTTGGGGTTCAGCCCACAAGGATTTCTGGCCTGATGCCCGATGTCTTGAGAAAAAACACTGTATCAGCCAGGGTTGAGTTTCATTAAAAATTTCAATACTTATCTCTGGTTCGGCAGAAAAACCAGCATGTTCCTTTTTCTTGATAAATATCCTGATCCATCCTAAGTTTCTTGCTCATGAGCGCAGCTGAGCCCATGAGCACTTCATTAATTCGCTGATCCGGAGATAAAAATATGTTTGGCAGAAATTTTTCCTATTCTTCAACAAGTGACTGGCCTCCCATAAAGTCATGGCTTTTGGCCAGAATGGAATCAGACCCGTCAGTTGAAGGCCCTGTGCGTGAGATTCTTCAAAAGGTTATGGAAAACGGCGACCGGGCCATAGTTGAATACACGAAAAAGTTTGACTGTGAGGGTTTTGAGGCTGAAAACATTTCTCTGGATCCGGGTCTTATCAGCAAGTCAATATCAGAAATCAACGAAAAAGATCTTGATATAATCCGCGAAGCGGCTGAAAGAATCAGAGCTTTTCATGAGAGGCAAAAACAGAATTCATGGTTTCATCCAGATCGTGACGGGGCCATAATGGGCCAGATGGTTACTCCAGTTCAAAGGGCGGGTCTGTATGTCCCCGGTGGACAGGGGGGAGAGACGCCGCTTGTTTCAAGCCTGCTCATGAACGCCATCCCCGCCCAGGTGGCAGGGGTGGACTCCATCTGTGTCGTTTCTCCGCCAAGAAAAGATAAAACCCTGAATCCCTACATCCTGGCCACAGCCCATATCCTGGGCATTGATGAGATATATCTGTGCGGTTCAGCCTGGGCTGTCGCGGCCATGGCGTATGGTACGGAAACCATAAATAAGGTGGATATGATTGCCGGGCCTGGTAATATTTTTGTGACCATGGCCAAAAAGATGCTGGTGGGCCAGGTGGGCATAGATATGATTGCCGGACCCAGCGAAGTGGCTGTGCTGGCTGATCATACCGGAAGAGCGGACTACATTGCCATGGATCTGCTTTCCCAGGCTGAACATGATCCCCTGGCAGGTACTTACCTGATTACTACAGAAAAAGGACTGATCAAAAAAACTCAGGAAGAGCTTGAAAAACAGGCAGGCCTTCTTCCCCGGGGAGATATAGCCCGTAAGGCCCTTAAGGATTGGGGAGGCTCTTTTCTGGTGCCTGATCTGGAAAAAGGATTTGAGCTTTCCAACCTGATCGCACCTGAACATTTTGAGCTATGTGTTCAAGACCCATGGTCCTGTCTGGGATTGATCCGTAACGCGGGCGCGGTGTTCATGGGAAACAGCACTCCCGAGCCTGTTGGGGATTATTTTGCCGGACCCAACCATGTTCTGCCCACATTGACCACTGCCAGGTTTTCCCAGGCTCTTTCAGTGCATGCTTTTCAGAAAAATATCAGCATCCTGTCGACTAATAAGGGCTATCTGGAAAAGCACGGCTCAAAAATCGCACGCCTGGCCAGGATTGAGGGCCTGGAAGCCCATGCCAGAAGTGTTGAGCAGCGGCTGAGCAAAGATAATGATAACTAACTAATTTTTTTGTGTAAACAGCTTGGGTAATGAATAGTCATCATCAAATCAAACGGGCTGAGTGCAAAGGCTAAAAAGGCTAATTTGAGGAAATTAACAATGAAAACTTTATCAAAATCGGATATTTCCGGATATCCCCTTTATTCCAGAGGAAAGGTCAGGGATATCTATGAAATTGATGAGCATACCCTGCTTATTGTCACAACTGACCGCATGAGCGCTTTTGACGTTGTTATGAACGAGCCCATACCCTACAAGGGAGTTGTTCTGAATCAGATCACTTTGTTCTGGATGGATATGTTTAAGAATATCGTTGATAATCACCTGATCACTGCTGATGTGGATGAATTTCCTGATGACCTGATTCCCTTCAAAGATGAACTTGAGGGAAGATCTGTTTTGGTAAAGAAGGCCAGGCCGTTACCGGTTGAATGTATTGTCAGGGGATATATTACAGGTTCAGGATGGAAGGATTACAAGAACACCGGTTATGTATGCGGATACTCCATGCCGCCGGGCCTTGTTGAATCTCAAAAACTTGAACAGCCGCTTTTTACACCCTCCACCAAGGCTGACATAGGTGATCATGATGAGAATATCACTTTAGACCAGGCCCGTATGCTCTTGGGAAATGTTCTGACCGCAAAAGTTGAAGAAATTTCCCTTGCCATCTACAATCAGGCCGGTGATTATGCGGCCGGTAAAGGAATCATTGTCGCTGACACCAAGTTTGAGTTTGGTGAAGTTGATGGTAAAATCATGATTATTGATGAGGTTCTTACTCCTGATTCCTCCAGGTTCTGGCCTGCTGACAGGTATGAGCCCGGAACAAGCCAGCCAAGCTTTGACAAACAGTATTTAAGGGACTGGCTGGAAACCACAGGCTGGGACAAAAAAGCACCTGCTCCGGCTTTGCCCGGGGAGATCATTGAAGAAACCAGAAACAGATATCTTCTGGCTTACAGGCTTTTAACAGGTAAAGAACTTCTACAGGGAGGATGACCATGCTTTTAAAGGATAAAAAAGCCCTGATATTCGGGGTGGCCAATAATAAAAGTATTGCTTACGGGGTAGCTGATATTTTCAAAAAAAACGGTGCTTCTCTGGCTTTCAGTTATGTTGGCGAGCCCTTGAAAAAAAGGGTGGAACCAATCAGTCAGGAGCTGGGCGGTGACTTTATTTTTGACTGCGATGTCACAAGTGATGAACAGATAAAATCTTCCGTGAACCTGGTTAAAAGCAAATGGGGACATGTGGATGTTCTGGTTCATTCTGTAGCTTTTGCCAACAGGGAAGACCTTCAGGGCAGATTTATTGAAACATCCAGGGCTGGCTTCATTCTGGCCCTTGATGTTTCCGCCTACTCCCTGACAGCGCTCTGTCAGGCATTTGAACCTTTGTTTTCAAAGGATGCTTCAGTTATGACCATGACCTATTACGGGTCACAAAAATACATAACCAATTATAACGTGATGGGCGTTGCCAAGGCAGCCCTGGAGGCTTCTGTTCGTTATCTGGCCATGGACCTGGGCTCCAAGGGGATCAGGATCAACGCCATCAGCGCGGGTCCCATCAAGACTCTGGCCGCGTCCGGAATAAACAACTTCAAAACGATACTGAGCACCATTGAGCAGAAAGCACCCCTGAAAAGAAATGTGGATCAGGAAGACGTGGGCAAAGCCGCGCTTTTTCTGGCCTCGGATCTTTCCTCAGGCACAACCGGGGATGTTCTCTATGTTGATTCAGGATATAATACCATCGGGATATAGTTTTTTTAGATTATGGATTACGAGGTAAGGATTTCTTTAAAAATACAGTTCTATTCTTATTGGACTGTTAAGTCTTTATTTATCCATTGCCTAAGGGTAGTTTAATGCTTAAGAAAACTTGGAAGCAAAAAATGACTTTCCTGTAAAAAATCATTTAACAGTCACAAGAGTGCTATGAACACAATAATCTGGCTTATACTGATAATCGCTTTATGGGTGGTAGTCGTGAAATATGTCTTTCCGAAGCTGGGCATTCAGGGTTGAGGCCCCAGCAGGAACAACAGCTGCCGGGGGCAGCAATGCGATATTTCCAGTGATAAAGATAAAAAACCCTAGCCAACGGTGAAAATCTTCCAATTGCCTCGTCCCTTGGAAAGAGATTGCATCCCGGGCATAACTGAATTTTTTCAACTTGCAATTCAAGGATTAATAATTTATTGATCCTTTTTTTTGGAGAGGTGTCCGAGATGGCCTAAGGAGCACGATTGGAAATCGTGTGCACGCTAATCCCGTGCCGAGAGTTCGAATCTCTCCCTCTCCGCCACTTTTTTATCACAGCAGATTATGCTTTCAGGGAAGCCGGGCGGCGGAAACGCTGCCAATCCCGTCAGGCCCGAGAGGGAGCAGCGGTAACAGTTGTTTTCGGGTGCCTGGCTTCCCTCACAGGGGCGCTTTTTTCAAGCGCCCCTGTTTTTTACGTTAAACAATTCACAAACTTCCTTTCTTTACATCTTATCCCCGCGTGAGTATTATCCAATAATATCCATGAAGGAATCCACACTTTTTGAAGATTTTTTCCAGGGAAAGGCCCTGGAGTTTCTGCGCAGAGTCATTGATCTGGCACTGGAAGAAGACGGGCAGGACCTGACTTCAAATGCTGTCTTTTCTCCTCAAAGCATGGCCAGAGCCATTATTCTGGCCAAACAGGACTGCGTGATCGCGGGACTTCCATTTATTATTCAAGTTCTTGAACAGATACCCGGAAAAACTTCAGTAATTTTCATGGTTACAGAGGGTTCTCATGTTGGTTCAGGACAAAAAATCGCCCTTATTCAGGGCGCCGCCAGAAAAATTTTTAAAGCTGAAAGAGTGATATTAAATTTTCTTTCCAGGTTATCAGGCATAGCTACTCTGACCAGAAAATTCTGCGATAAGCTGGAAGGGTCCGGGGTGAGGATTCTGGATACAAGAAAAACCTGTCCAGGACTCAGGTATCCTGAAAAATACGCTGTGAGGGTTGGCGGAGGTGAAAATCATCGATTGAATCTTGAATCAATGATCATGCTCAAGGACAATCATATTGATCAGTCTGGAAGCATTTCCGAGGCAGTTCTGGCCTTGAAAAAGTCCTATAGTCCATGTCCTCCCATTGAGGTTGAATGCCGAAGCCTCTCAGACGTGACCGAAGCAGTGGACTCCGGAGTGCAGAGGATAATGCTTGACAACATGAGTATCGCTGAGATGAAAAAAGCCCTGAATATCATTCCGGGACATATTGATTCGGAGATCAGCGGTAGAGTTGATCTGGATAATATTGAAATTCTGGCTGGTCTTAGGCCCACTTATTTATCCTCTGGCGCCCTGACTCATTCAGCAGGGCCTGTTGATTTAAGCATGAAAATCGAGGTATGATTAATGTATGCTGATCTGATTCAAGGGATAAAGAAAAAACTGGGCAGTGAACTGGCCATTCTGGCTCATCATTACCAGAGCGATGAAATAGTTGAGCACGCGGACCTGATTGGCGATTCCCTGCAATTGGCAGAGTCAATACCAGGACTGAAAGCAAAGTTCATAGTTTTCTGCGGAGTGGACTTCATGGCTGAGACCGCGGCTGTTCTGGCTGCTGTTCACCAGATGATCTTTTCCCCGGATCACCGAGCCACCTGCGTCATGGCCAACATGGCTCCATATTCTCTGGTCAGGAATGTACTGGATAAAGTCCGTGTTTCCGGGAAGGTAATCCCCCTGGCTTACGTGAATTCATCAGTGGGTGTTAAAGCCCTGTGCGGTGAATATGGGGGCAGCGTGTGCACTTCTTCCAACGCTCCAAAAATGCTTAACTGGGCACTAGGCCAGGGCGACAGAGTGCTTTTTTTGCCGGATAAAAATCTGGGCCGGAATACCGCGAAGCTGTCCGGGATTAATCCCCGGGAAATACACATCCTGGATGTCAGCAAAAAGGGTCAAAGTATTCAGGCTGATGAACTGGCTGATAAAAAGCTTCTTTTGTGGCCTGGTGTCTGCGCTGTTCATTTTCGCCTCAAGGCGGATAAAGTCATGAACATCCGGAAGAATAATCCCGGCGCGCTGATTGTTGTCCATCCCGAAAGCGATCCAGAAGTTGTGTCCATGGCGGATGAAGCAGGATCAACATCCCGGATAATTTCCTTTACCCGGGAAGCTCCATCAGGCAGTACAATCTTTGTAGGAACCGAAAATAACCTCGTACTGCGCCTTAACAAGAAATATCCGGACAAAAATATACTTCCCCTTGGTGCAGGCTTTTGCAGCAATATGGCAAAAATTACACCCAAAAATCTGTTAATGTGTCTGTCCTCCATGAATGTGGAAAAAGCGGTCAGGGTAGACCCCAAACTCTCGCCCCAGGCCCGAAAGGCGGTTGAAAGAATGCTCAGGGCAAGCTCATAATGAATGACTCCGTTTATACTCAGGTTCTGATCATCGGTTCTGGCATAGCCGGGTCATGCGCTGCCCTGTGCCTGGCTGACGCCGGGCTGGAAGTCCTTCTCATATGTTCAGGGGATTCTCTGGATGATGGAAATACCGCCCTGGCTCAGGGAGGAATAGTTTACAGGGCCCCTGATGATGATCCAAAAATTCTGGAAAAAGATATCCTGACCGCGGGATGTGAACACAATCATCTCAGGGCGGTCAGGTATCTGTGCCGCAAAGGACCTGAGGTGGTGCGCCAGGTTCTCATTGACAGGCTCAATGTACCCTTTGCCAGACTTGAGGACGGCAATTTCGATCTGACCAGGGAAGGAGCCCACAGCCTGGCCCGTATAATTCATTGCGCTGATCATACCGGCCGGTGCATCATGGATTCTTTTCTAAAAATCATCCCTGATCACCCCAATATCCGGGTGATGAACCGCCAGACCGCGATTGATATCCTGACCACCCACCATCACTCTACAGAGCTTGAGATCAGGTACCAGCTGAACAACCAGTGCGCCGGAGCCTATGTTCTGGATCAGGAGAGCGGTCATGTGCGTAAAATCCTGGCTGATTTTACCCTCATCGCCACCGGGGGCATGGGCCAGATATTTCTGAATACCACGAACACGTCTTCTTCTCTTGGATCAGGCATGGTCATGGCCCAGCGCGCCGGGGCCAGAATGATGAACATGGAATTCATTCAGTTTCATCCCACAGCTCTTTTTCACCGCGGTCCCAGAAAATTTCTGATTACAGAGGCCATGCGCGGGGAAGGGGCTGTCCTGGTCAATACCAGAGGACGTGCCTTTATGAAGGATTATGATTCCAGAGGCGATCTGGCGCCCAGGGATATTGTCAGCAGGGCCATTGTGGAGGAGATGCTCAGAGCCAAGGATGATTTTGTTTATCTCAACGCGTATGAGCACATAAGTGATCCGGCTGGACGCTTTCCCACCATATACCGTAAATGTCTTGAACAGGGAATTGACATAACCAGACAGGCCATTCCTGTAGTTCCGGCTGCCCATTATTTTTGTGGAGGAGTCATGGTGGATTTATCAGGCAGAACAACCATAGACAGACTTTACGCCGCGGGAGAATGCGCCTGCACCGGAGTTCATGGGGCAAACCGTCTGGCCAGCACCTCGCTTCTGGAAGGCCTGTTATGGGGACACGAGGTATCCCAGAGTATTGAGAAGAGATTCAAGGCCAGATCAAGGCTCAGTCGGCGAATCAGGCTGTCCATGCCTGACTGGAAATTTCTGGGATCAAAACAGAATGAGGATCCAGTGCTTATCGCTCAGGACTGGGCCACCATCAAGCATACCATGTGGAATTATGCGGGCATTAACCGCACTTCATCCAGGCTTAAAAGAGGTTTTGAAGATCTGCGCAATCTGAATAAAAGGCTGCACGACTTTTACAAGGAAACCGCCATCTCCAGGTCGATAGTGGAACTTTTTCATGGCTGCCAGGCAGCATACATCATTACTACTTCGGCCCTGCGCAATAAGCAGAGCATCGGGTGTCATTTCCGGGAAAGGGATTAGCAGGTCAAGGGCAAGGAGCAAAGGGGCAAGGGCCAGGTTAAAAGGTGTTAAAGCCAAAGGTAAAAAGCCGGTGTTTCTGAAAAAGGGTCTTACGTACCTTCCTGCCTTCCTGCTTTTTACCTTTGGCAGACAACAGTAAACTGATAACTGATAATTCCCTAAAGCCCTTTTTTCTCAAACCACCAGAACAGAAGAATCCCGCCGATTATGAACGGAATAATGACAATCCAGTGATTAATACCCAGAGCCCCGGGGATGGTTATCTTGCCCAGATCTCCCCAGGTATAGACCGTGCTTTTCAGGGCAGGGTAGAATTCAGCAAAAACACCAGCGCCAAATATCATGCCCAGGATGCCCCACAGGGCGTCAAATCTTCCTTCGCCAACAGCGCCCAGGGAGGTGCCCGGGCAATAGCCAAGCATTCCCCAGCCAATGCCGAATAAGATTCCTCCTACAATATTTGCTCCAAGGATGGTTGTTTTTATGGAAAGTTCTACAAGGCCCAGATCATGGAGCAGATAAACACCCGCCATGCTGACCATAACCGCTGAAAACATGAACTTTACTATGGTCATGTCCATGAGCCGCAACGCGCCCAGTTGTTTATCATAACGGATGACCCTGGCCTTTTGCAGCAGAAAACCGAATAAAATTCCAGTTATCAGTCCCAGGACTATCATTTTCATTTTCCACCTCCTCCGTATATGACTCTGGCCACAACTATTCCAGCCGCGAAAAAGCAGATCAGGGAGATAAACCCGCTCACAGAAAGTTGAAGCGTACCGCTCAACCCGTGTCCGCTGGGTCAGCCGTCGGCCATTCTGGCGCCGAACATGGCGATGACCCCTCCAAAAAAGGCCATGATTCCTCTTTTAACCGGTGTATATCCGAATCTGTTATTCCACATGTCCGGAACCCATTGTTTTTTGAATGTGCCTGAACTCCAGGCCGCTATGAATGATCCCAACAGGATTCCAATCACAAACATCCATTGCCAGTCTACCCTTGGGGCAACCCGGGTAAAATACTCCAGCTGGGCCATCCTTTCAGGAGTGAAAACTCTTTCAATCATCCCGGCCGCGCGCACAAATGTGGTGGAGGCTCCAAAAAACTGTCCAGCAATCCAGACCGAAAGAATTGAAACAACGCCGCTCAGGGCTCCAGCCAGATAAGGGCTCCATGCTTTATCTCTTTGCATATGGTCCTCCTTAATTAACGCCAAAAAGCCATTTAAAAAATTATCCCATCACCTGAAAAGCAGACAGTAAAAATTGTTTTCATGTATAAATTTCTGAGTAAATAATGTAAAGACAAAAGAGGGCTTGACCCGCGACTCAATTAAAAAATTATTCTCTGATTAGTTTTTATGTTGTCAGTTATCAGTTGTCTGCTATCCGTCATGTGCTGTCGGGTTTTCCCTGATAACCAATAACAGATTTGTTTTTAATCATTATTCATAAATTAAACTATATTATTTTTCAGCTTTAGGCAAAAAAAATCTGTGCCCCTGTTCATTTATTGACAAAAAACGAGCTTTGTTACAAACAGGTTACACAAAATGAAGATTAACCCAAAAACTTAATTGAGTGAGTTTTATCAGATACCTTTTGAGCCGGAAAGGCTGCCAGCAAAAAAATCAGGAGAACAGCCCCGGATGAACTCTATTCAATATGTCCAGGATCTGAATTTGATTGCCTGTTGCCCTTCCTCTAACAGTAAATAAGTTGAGCACCAGTGGATTTTTTTGATCTGTTTTTATATCTTTCCATGGCAGCCGGCTTTTTAATGGCCTTCAGCCTGGGGGCCAATGATGTGGCCAATTCCATGGCTCCTGCCGTGGGCGCCAGGGCCATTACTATTCGACAGGCAGTAATTATCGCCGGGGCTCTGACCTTTGTCGGGGCTGTTTTTCTTGGAGCCAACGTCACGGCGACCATCACCAGAGGCATTATCAACCCGGAACATATCTCGGATCCCAAAATAATGATTCTGGGCATGTTTGCTTCGCTGCTGGCGGCTTCCCTGTGGGTTCTACTGGCCAGCCTGACCTCTCTGCCTGTGTCTTCCACCCATTCCATTGTGGGCAGCATCCTTGGTTTTTCCCTGGTGGCCGGCGGACCCAATGTGGTCAACTGGTGGGTTCTTTCTGGAGTGGTGGCATCCTGGTTTATTTCCCCGCTTTTTGCCGGAGCAATCGCCTATTTTATATTTACCCATATACGCAAATATATCTTTTATAAACAGCATTTTCTCCAGCAGGCCAGGATCTGGGCTCCCAGGTGGATAGCCCTCACGGCCCTGATTGTTGGTTACTCATTCCTGTACAAGACTCCTGTGGGCAAACAGCTTGAATTTACCCGCTCCAACGCGGTGATTCTCACCAGTGTTATTGCCTTTCTGGTCTGGCTGGGGTCCAGGTATCTTATCAACAGGTTTACAAGGGACATGGAACAGAATGTGGAAGAGGTAGAGGGAATATTCCGCAGGCTGCAGATTATGACTGCTTCCTACGTTGCCCTTTCCCACGGAGCCAACGACGTGGCCAACGCCATTGGTCCTGTAGCCGCGATTTATATTATTGCCAGACAGCAGACCTTGATTGAAACAGCTGAAATACCGGTTTTCATGCTTGTTCTGGGTGGAGTGGGTCTTTCTCTGGGAATTGCCCTGCTGGGACACAAGGTCATTGCCACAGTGGGCAACAAAATTACCACTCTTACCCATACCCGCGGGTTCGCGGTGAATTTCAGTACAGCTACTACTGTTCTTGTGGCATCTAATCTTGGAATGCCCGTATCCACGACTCATTCCTGCGTTGGAGGCGTTACCGGGGTAGGCCTTGCCAGGGGATTCGGCGCGGTTAATTTTAAGGTCCTGCTGCGCATAGTCGGTTACTGGGTCTTGACCGTGCCCATTGCCGCGTTTACTTCTATTGTCATATTTCAGGTTCTTAAATGGATTTTTATTTATTAAACCGGTCAGTTCGTCAGGAAGCGATATTTTACCCCCTGGAACGTGAACAGAGATTGCCCCTGATAATTAACGCCTGATTAAGAGGTATTTGCAATGAAATTAAACTTTTTTGGACTCCTTACCCAAAAATCGCCCATGGAAAGGCTCCTTGAGCACTATGAAAAAATTCATCAGTCAGTTGATATCATCAATGAGTCCCTGGAATGTTATATTCTGGGCGGACAATGCTCTGAGTTCAGAGCCATGCAGAACAATCTTGATGATCTTGAGTCCCAGGCGGATAAAATTATCCGTTATATCCGTAATCATCTGCCCCGGAGTCTGTTCATGCCTGTGGATAAGGTCCTTTTCCTGAATTATACCAGCGCTCAGGATGACATCCTGGATTCAGCCCAGGAAGCTTTGAACTGGCTGTCCATGAGGACAGTGGTCATACCCGAGGCTTTTCAAAAAGAACTTATCTTTCTGGTTGATGACGTGGGAAATATGGTTAATCTTCTTGGCCCGGCCCTTAAGGACACAATAGCACTGGTCCACCTTGAAAATCTGGACCGGGAAGGCACCAAGGAGCAGTTCCGGAAAATCCGGAATAAAAGACACGAAATATCAAGATTCAGGGATACCCTTACCGGAGATATATACTGTTCTGAAATGGAATTTAAGGATATTTACCAGCTTATTCATTTTATCGAAAGAATGTATATCATGTGCTACAGCACCAGCAAATGCGTGGAGATTCTGCGCGCCATGATCGCCCGCTAAGAGGTCGGTTATAAAATTCTTATATGGTAAAAATTCTGGATTTCGAGCAGTTAGAGGGAAAGAATGGAATTTTTAATTGTTAAAAGAGCTCTTTTGAGCGTGACCCACAAGACAGGACTGGTGGAACTGGCAGGATTACTGGCTGAACAAAAAGTGGAGATCATATCCACTGGAGGCACGGCAAAACTCATCCGGGAGAACAATATTCCAGTCACCAAGGTGAGTGAGGTTACGGGTTTTCCCGAGATCCTGGGAGGAAGGGTCAAAACCCTTCATCCGCATATTCACGGGGGCATACTGGCTGACAAGGATAATCCCGGACACGCGTGGACCCTTGACGGACACGGAATTGGATTTATAGATCTTGTGTGCGTAAATCTTTATGATTTTGCCGGGGTGGTTTCCCATGACCCAGAGCTGAAAAACGCGGTTGAGCAAATTGATATAGGAGGGCCGACTCTATTGCGCGCTGCCGCTAAAAATTTTCAAAGCGTATGCGTACTACCCCACCCTGATTTTTATCATCCTTTTATGGAACAAATTAAACAAAGAGGTCATGTGGGTCTTGCTTTCAGGCTGAAGACCGCCTGGCACGCTTTTGACCTGACTTCCAGATACGACCGGATGATAGCTGAATATTTAGCAAAAGGGCAGGGCTAAGGGTCAAGGGTCAAGGGCTAAGATTAAGAAAATTAATTTCTTGTTTTAACCCTCGAACCCTGGCCCTTGGACCCTGGTCCTTAGCCCTTAAAAAAGGAGTCTTTTCAATAGCAAAAAAACCCCAAGGCAATCTTACAGGTCTCAAGTCCAGTCAGCTCAAGTCCCTTTCCAGGCTTTATTTCAGAGTTTACCCACCATATCCGGGTTTTACGCCGGAACAGATTCACGAACTCGCGGATTTAACCCAGCAGATCAAAAGGCAGATCGGCCTGCTCATTGATCGACGCGGACATGTACTCATGGTCCTGGTTGGTGATCATGAAGGAATTCTCATTCCAGAACTGGACCGGCTCAGGCAGGGTTCAGGAAGACTGAGGGGAATCAGATTGTTCCATACCCATCTCAATTCCTCATCCCTGACCAGAGAAGATTTTATGGATATGGTATTTCTGCGCCTGGATTCAGTGTCAGTTCTGAACATGGATCAGCAGGGCCGGCCCGATAAATTTCAATGGGCCCACCTGCTTCCTCCCAATCCCAAAAACGAGCCATACCTGATCAATGACCCAACTCTGTGGAACAGGGTTGACTTTGATTTCAGCAAGAACGCTGAATCACTGGAAAAAGAGCTGGATCGCCTGGGCGCGCTACTGGAGACAGGCAATGGAGAAGGCCGCGGACTTTTGGTCAGCGTTGGAACATCTCCCAGAAAAGATCTGGAAAGATCTCTGACTGAACTTTCTGAACTGGCTAAAACCGCCGGTCTGGATATTGCCGGGTCTATGATTCAAAGGGTTCCAAAGGTCAATCCCAGGTTTATCCTGGGCAAGGGCAAACTTTCTGAACTGGAGGTAATGGCCCTGCAGCACAACGCTTCAGTGATCATCTTTGATCATGAATTGACCCCCACCCAACTGCGAAACCTGGCCTTGATAACTGAAAGAAAGATCCTTGACCGGACCCAGCTTATTCTGGATATTTTTGCCCAGCACGCGACATCCAAGGCTGGCAAGCTTCAGGTGGAAATGGCTCAGCTTAAGTACACCCTGCCAAGGCTTATCAAGCAGGACCGGGCTTTGAGCCGGCTGGCCGGAGGCATTGGAGGCCGGGGACCTGGTGAAACCAAGCTGGAACTGGACAGGAGAAAAATCAGGGACAGGATCAAGAAAATCAAAGATGACCTGGACAGTCTGCGCAAACACCGCCAGAGTACCAGGTCCAAAAGACAGCAGGGAGAAGTTCCCATTATATCCCTGGTAGGATATACCAACGCGGGCAAATCCACACTTCTTAACACCCTGACCCACAGCTCGATACTGGCTGAGGACAAGCTCTTTGCCACCCTTGATCCAACCAGCCGCAGGCTTCGTTTCCCTAAAGAAAAGGAGATTATTCTCACTGATACAGTGGGCTTTATCAAGGATTTGCCTCAGGACCTTAGGGAAGCCTTAATGGCAACTCTGGAAGAACTTTCCCAGGCACAGATTCTTGTGCATGTGGCGGATGCTTCTCATCCTGAAGTGGAAGAGCAGGTAGAGGCTGTCGGGAAAATACTCAAGACCCTTGAACTTGAGGAAAAGACAGTTGTTCTGGCTTTGAACAAGTGGGACAGGCTGGGGACGGATCAAAAAGAAGTGGTCATGAACATTTTTCCGGACGGGGTTCCCATATCCGCCTTGGACAGATCCACCTTAACCCCCCTGGTGGATGTACTGGAGAAGTTAATCTAAGGGCTAAGGTCCAAGGGCTAAGGACCAAAATTAAGAAAATTAATTTCTTGTTTTAACCCTCGAACCTTGGCCCTAGCCCTTAATCCTTTAATCCCCTAATCTCTTAGCCCTTGGCCCTTTACAACTCCTCAGCTTCTTTCCTTCGCCAGCTGCTCTCTTCACCGCTCAAGAGGCGGTGAATATTTTCTTCGTGTCTCCAGAATACAAGGCCCATAATGAGCAGTGTCACCAGGATATAGGCGAAGTTTCCGGTGAACAGGAAAATAATCGGGGCTGAGGTAACCAGGGCCAGAGATCCCAGGGAAACGAATCCGGTCAGATAGATGACTGCCAGGCATATTCCAATTGCCCAGACCGCGGCCCCTGGAGCCAGGGCCAGGAAAACGCCGACGGTTGTGGCCACTCCTTTGCCTCCTTTTCCATAGAGGAAAACAGAATACATGTGACCCACAATAACAGCCAATGCTGTCAGGGATATGAAGATAGCCGAGGAACTGAATTTAAAGGCCAGCATGATGGGGAGATAACCCTTGAGGATATCAAGGACAAGCACGGATAATCCGTACTTGAATCCGCAGGTTCTGGACACGTTTGTGGCCCCGATATTTTTGCTGCCATGCTGTCTTGGATCAATCTTGCAGAAGGCCTGGGCTATAAGGATACCAAAAGGCACGGAGCCGAAGATATAGCACAAGCCTAGCCAGAGAATGGATACCATTATTCACTCCTTATGGATTCATGGATGGTTGGAAATTTGGGCTGAAAGAGTTATTCTTTATGCCTTTATTCTTCCTGTCATAAAAATTCTGTTACACTTATCCCATGAAAAAGTAAATTTCAAATTTTGATCTGACCCGGTAAAATGCTGGCGGAAAAAATGTCCTGTGCAAAAAAAGTTCTTGCCAAGAAATTATCACTTGGATAAAAGTCATTTTTGAACAAAAAAATGCCGAGGTAGCTCAGTCGGTAGAGCAGGGGACTGAAAATCCCCGTGTCGGCGGTTCAATTCCGTCCCTCGGCACCATAGATTTTAAAGGGTTACGATGCAAGTCGTAACCCTTTTTTTTATTTGAGGCAGATACGGTGAATCCTGCTTAAGTTTACAAAACGCGTTTGACGCGAAATGTAAACTTAAGCGTCTTTGATAGAAAGAGTAATGAGAAACATGGTGTGTTGAAAAATGTGACTTGATGTTTATTGGCTTACATTTTAGAAAATGGTTGCATCAGTTTTGAATTCCGGGTTGGCAATCAAGGCATATATTAAAGGAGTTGATCATGAAAAACACCGGTCCTGGGTTATTGATTCTTTTTTGTGCTTGGTGCCTGTTCTCCTGTGTTTCCGTGAGTAGGTCCCCGGTGTCACAGCCTGTTTCAGAGGTCGCGCAGGACAATCAATTCAGTGTGCAGGCAGTTCTGGGTTCACAAGACCATATAGACGCAAGGGATGAAGAGGGCTGGACCGCGTTGATGCGCGCGGTTCGAGATAATCAGGGTCCTGAAGTGATCAGGGCGTTTATTGACGCAGGAGCTGATGTGAACTTGGCAGACCAGGATGGAAGGACCGTTCTCATGTGGGCTGGTCTTGAAAATACCCATCCTGAAGTGACCAGAGCCCTTATTAATGCTGATGCCAGGGTGGAAGCAAGGAGCAATAACGGCTGGACAGCTCTGATGGCTGCTGCGGGGTATAATAATTATGATGTTGTGGAAGCCTTGCTTTTTGCAGGATCCAGGATAGACGCCCGGGATGAGGAGGGGCGTACAGTTCTCATGTGGGCGGCGCATGGAAATGACGACCCCGAAGTTGTCAAGATATTGATTGATATGGGATCCAGGGTGGATGCAAAGGACAAGTATGGCCGTACAGCCTTGATGACTGCTGCCATGTTCAATAATCAAGAAATTGTCCAGGTCTTGCTCAGGGCGGGAGCTGACGTGGACGCAAGGAATGAAAAGGGCTGGACAGCCCTTAAAATGGCTGCAGGCTATAATAATCATGAGGTAGTGGAGGTCCTGCTCAGAGCCGGAGCTGACGTGGATGCAAGGGATGAATATGGCTGGACAGCTTTGATGTGCGCGGCCCGGGACAATAATAAGCCTGAGGTAATCAGAACTTTTATTGCAGCTGGAGCTTATGTGGATGAAAAAGACCGGGATGGCTGGACTCCACTTATGCTGGCTGCGGGCTACAACAATCAAGAGGTTGTCAGGACTTTGCTGAATGCCGGAGCCATGGTCAATGCCGGGGATAAGGACGGCATGACAGCACTGATGTGGGCCGCACAGAAAAATGATGATCCCCGAGTGATCGGGGTTCTCCTGGATTATGGAGCTGACGTGCAATTGAAGAACTTACAAGGCAAAACTGCGTTTGATATTGCCAGAGAGGATCCCGGCTTACAATATTCAGATGTTTACTGGCGACTGCACGATGCCCAGTTCGATTAGGAGTGTATTTAATGGCTGTAAACCTGATCTGGTATCGAAGCTGGTCTACTCAAGGGCATAGATCAGGATCAAGTCATAACAGCCATAGTTATCATGCGGTTTTGAAATTTATATTCTGGACAGCTCAAGATTATTTCAAAAGATGAACGCTTTGATATTTTTAAACTATTTAACAATGGAAGGTGTAATATGACCAGTGAAGGATTGCCCAGACATTATCAATTGCTGCAGGAGCGGCACCCGGGATTCATCAAGGCTGTTTCTGAATTGGGGCGGGCCTTGCGTGAGGAAGGCCCTCTGGATGAAAAGACAGTGGAATTGCTGCAGATGGTAACGGCTGCAGGACTTAAACTCGAGGGGGCGGTACGCAGCCATGCCCGCAGGGCTTTGAAAGCCGGAGCAAGCATTGAAGAAATCCATCATGCATTGATTGTCATTACCTCAACCTCAGGGTTCCCGACCGTGGCTTCGGCCATGAGTTGGATCAAGGATGTGACAGGAGAAATGGATCCAGCAGGGTCTTGAATATATTCCAGGTTCAGCGTTAATCAAGATTAAAGGAGCCAGAGGTCCAGGTACAAGGGCAAAGGTGAAAACAGGGCTTTACCCTGGAAATTGCTTTCCAGGTATTTTTACCGATGTGCTCATTATTTATCCTGGGTTTTACCGGCTCCTTTAAATTTGAATTTTTAAGTCATGCTTCAGGCGAGAACATAAAAAATTTTCATTTGGTGCAGGAGAAGTTATGCCATCAGGTCCAACCCGCTCAGACCTTTTCATGTCATTTATTCTGGTAGTGTTTATCTTTTTTATGCAGCCATGCCCTGCAGGCGCCCAGGAGGAATCTGTTTCCCAGGGGACAGGTATTTCCCAGACCGGGATTGAAAAACTGCTTAAGGACCTGGAAGATCCTCAGAGAATAGAAGCTTTAAAGCAGGATCTGCGAACATTCCTGGTGCTTTATGACGCGGGTCTTGTGGAGGAGCCCGCGGCTGAGCCCAGGGGTCTGGTTGGACATCTGCTGTCAGCCGTATCCGGATACATGCGCGAGATTAACCAGGTCATGGCTGAAGCCGGTGAGAATGTGCTCCAGATTCCTTCCCTGGCAATGGATCTGGCGGAACAGGCCAGGGACCCTGAAGTTTTGAAATCCTGGGCGGAAATGGCCGGCAAGATTTTACTTGTACTCCTTGCCGGAATGCTGGCCCAGTGGGTGGTTTCCCGTTTTCTCTCCAGAGCCCGCAGAACCCTGGCAGACCAGGAAGCCTTGAACAAGGGCGTCAGAATTCTTTTGCTCATGGGCAGCACCCTGCTTGAGCTGATTCCCATAGCCGCTTTTGCCGCCGCGGCCTACGGCCTGTTACCCTTGCTGGATCCGCGAGCCGGTACCCAGCTGGTTGCCCTGACCCTGATAAATGCCAATGTCCTGGTCAGACTGATTCTGGTCCTGACCAGACTGTTTCTGGTTCCTGACAACCCGGCTCTGAGGCTTATGCCCCTGGATAACGAGTCAGTACAATATCTCTATATCTGGGTCCGCCGGGTGGTAAGAATCGGGGTATACGGCTTCTTCATCCTGGAGGCCGCCTTGATTCTTGGACTGCCTGAGAGCCTGCATGTTTTCCTGCTCAAGCTGCTTGGGCTGATAATTACCCTGATGGCGATTATGCTCATAATGCAAAACCGCGCGGATGTTAGCTCATGGCTGCGTGGATATCAGGAACCAGCTGGAGCAGGCCATGTACCTGAACCTGATCTGGACAGGCCAGCTCCTGATAAAATTCAGACAGTGAGTCTTCTGCGTCGCCGACTGGCCGATTTCTGGCATATCGGGGCCATAGTGATAACTCTGGGCATGTTTGGAACCTGGGCTCTGGAAATCGAGGGAGGATTTTACTATCTGGCCCGGTCCATAATCATGACTGTAATGGTTATTGCCATCATGAGCCTGCTTATCCGCTTGAGTCAGAGAGGCCTGGATCATCTGTTCAAGATCAGCGATGAACTCAAAAAAGACCATCCCGGGCTGGAGGCCAGAGCGAACCGCTATCTGCCTCTTCTCAGGCATTCTGTCAGGATAGTGCTGTACATTGTGGCAGCTTTTTCAATCATGCAGGCCTGGGGTCTGGGAACACTGAGCTGGCTGGTCACACCTCAGGGCGGGGCTGTCTTATCCAATCTTGTTGTCATTACTCTGATAATCGTCGGTGCCTTTGTGGTCTGGGAACTGTTCAGCCTGAAGACTGAAGGCTATCTGATCAGGGAGCGTGAAGGCACGGCAGTAAGAAAAGCCAACACACGCCTTCTGACCCTGCTGCCTCTGGTGAGCAATGTTGTCCTGATAGTCCTGGTTCTTGTGGCTGGAATGAGTGTTCTGGCCCACCTGGGAATCAATATCGCCCCTCTGCTGGCCGGAGCAGGAGTTATAGGTCTGGCCATCGGCTTCGGTGCTCAGACACTGGTCCGGGATGTCATTACTGGAGCCTTTATTCTGATGGAGGATTCCATTGCTGTTGGAGACTGGGTCGAGGCGGGCGGATACGCAGGTACTTTGGAGCATCTGACCATCAGGACTCTGACCCTGCGAGACCTGTCCGGGGCTGTTTATGTGATACCATTCGGTGACGTGACCACGGTTAAAAACAACAACCGGGATTATGGATACGCTTTGGTGGATGCCGGGGTGGCCTACAGGGAAAGTTATGGAGAGGTGGTTCAGGCCCTGCAGGACGTGGCAACTGAACTCCGTCAGGATGAAACCTGGCAGAAAGATATTATTGGAGACCTGGAAGTATTCGGGCTGAACAATCTGGCTGATTCAGCGGTGGAAATCCGGGTCAGGCTCAAAACCATGCCTGGACGTCAGTTTTCAGTACGCAGGGCTTTTCTGGAGCGGATGAAGCGGATTTTTGATGAGCGCGGAATAGAGATTCCATTCCCCCATCAGACCATCTGGTTCGGAGTTGACAAGGACGGTTCCGCTCCCCCCATGCGTGTTCTGCGGGAGTCAGGCAAATCATCGCCAGATGTCAAATCCATTGAGAGCCATGCAGAGAGCCCCGGGGAAGAAAAGGAAATTGAGTACTTTTCTGAATCCGATGATGCCCGGGAAATAATTCAAAGCAGGGATCAGGAATTAAAGGAGCAGGAAATAGAGGAGAAGGCAGGCCATAAGACTAAAGAATCATAGCCTGGCAATGAATTTTTTAAGGTAACCCATCGGGTTATAGGACTCCTTAGCTTTTTTAAGCCCTTGATCACCCAGATCCTGTTCACGGTTGACTATTTCATATTTTCGGGCTGAATTTTCCAGGAAAAGCCTGTTCATGGCCTGGTAGATTCCCTTGTAAACTGGACAGCCTTTTTCAAAATGGATAACAAGGGTATTATCAGGCAGGGCTTCTGCCACTGTATAGGCGACCATTTTTTCATCCACCATGAGTCCTGCTCCGAACAAACCATGAATTTCATCCCATCGGGAAAAAACCCTGACTATGGCATGGTTTTCAGCTTCCAAAGGCCCTGAATCATCACATTCCTTCCATAAACACCATTCCGTCTGCAGGGTCAGGGCCTTTTCAATATATTTTTTCCCCAGTTCCACATAGGTATAATCATAATTTTTCATGAACTGGTTATACAGGTTTTTCTTCTTGTGAAACCGGTTTCCCTTGAGTTCAATGAGTTCAGTTACCGAGTAAAGGTAATCCCAATGGTCTCTGTCAGGGTTGATGCTCATTGCAGGCATCTGTTTTTGCCAGATTAAAGCCAGTTTTTCTGGAATCCTAACTATTTTCGCTTTTGCGGGCAATTTTTTCATGACTTCCGGCCATTGGATGTCCCAGCTCCCCACCGGGGCCCAGTATACTTTTTGGGGCCTGTCCTGTCTGATCCATGCAAGACCATGGTCAAAGGCCATTTCCAGTCCGTATTCTTCAGCCCATCCGTAAATATTGGCAAAGCTGAAATCAGAGGCGATCTGAGGGGTTATTTTTAAAAGAAGGTTAAAATCATGCTGAAGGTCAAGGGTGACATGTTCAAAGTTCATGGTTGTTCCTTAAAATTACTCCTGAAAATGATGGGCAAAATTAGTCCAGCCTGTGCAGCAGGTCAAGCAATTATGAACTTGCCTGACTTTGTTTAAGTGGATACAAGGGCGCCTGATAAACATTAAATTTATATATTCAGGAGTTGAGCCTTATGCCTGCCTTTATTCAAAAATTCATTTACGGGCATGTCTGGTGTCTGTGCATACTTACTCTTTCCGGGCTTATGATCGCCACAGGCATCAACGGGATCGCGGTGCACCATGAGTTTATTGCCGGAGGTTTTTCCGGGTTAAGTCTTCTTTTTTACTATGTAACCGGCTTATTGAGTCCTGGCATCTGGCTGTTGATCTTGAATATCCCAGTGTTCCTGGCGGGGTTTTTGCTGGTCAGCCGCAGGTTCTTTTTTTACAGTCTGTATGGCCTTGTTGCCACAGCGTTTTTTCTGGAAACAATACATCTTAAATTGCCCATTGAAGACCATTTCCTGGCTGCTTTGAGTTACGGCATTCTCCTTGGAACCGGGCTTGGTTTAAGCCTGAGATCTTTTGGCTCTACCGGAGGTCTGGACATTATCTGTGTGATTTTATTTCAGAAATTCAATGTTCGCATCGGACAGAGCAGTTTTTTCTTTAATGTGGCACTTTTTGCCGTTGGATTTATGTTTTTGAATACTGATATAGTGCTTTATTCTCTGACCAGCGTGTTTGTTACCGCCATGGTGGCCGACTATTTCATGGCCATGTTCAACCAGCGCAAGATGGTTCTCATCATAACCGAGATTCCTGAAAAAATGGTTAAAATGATTGGCCAGCAGATTCAGAGGGGATCAACATATCTTTACGGAAGAGGAACATATTCTGGTGAGCGCAAAAAAATTGTTTTAACAGTAGTTAATAATTTCCAGCTCAAGCGACTTGAAGAAATCATCTTTACTAATGATCCAGAAGCCTTTGTGATAATTGAAAATACATTCAACGTGCTGGGCAAGGGCTTTTCCAGGAGGATGGTTTTTTAAGAGCCGAGGGTCAAGGGACAAGGGCCGAGGGAAGAATTCTGGGATTAGGGGATTGAGGGATTGAGGCCCCAGGGACAATGGCCCAGGGACAAGGGAATAATCAGTGGGCCCCAGTGAAACGCCCTGGAAGGGAACCCGGCTTCACCGGGCAGGCAGTGGTCGGTGGACAGTGGTCAGTGAATAAGAATTTTGGAATTTAAGGGTTCAGGAATTTTTTGGACCGCCTCACAATATGAACGGAGCTGGACGGGTTACTTGATTCCCTGTCCGGGCTGCATTTCCTTTGCGGTAAGATCTGTCTCGTATCCTCCCATGGCCATGATTTTTTCCTTAATATGATCTGTTCTGACCAGGTCCAGAAGCACCCTAACCTTGGGATCTTCAAAAGAGTAATCGGGGATAAGGAGATCGTATCTTTCCCTGGCCAGGGGAACAAAGTCAAGGTTAAGTGCCCTGGCCGCGGCCATGATGCCCAGTCCGCAGTCGGCAGCCCCGCTCAGGACGTTCACAGCCACTGTCATATGCGTGAACTCCTCTTTATCGTATCCTTTTATCTGACCAGGCGATATCCCTGCTTCCTTAAGATGATGGTCCAGAAGGATTCTGGTGCCAGCTCCTCTTTGTCTGTTGATAAAGTTGATATCCTCCCTGACAAGATCATGAACTGTCTGAATGTTTTTGGGGTTGCCCGGGGCGACCATAAGGCCCTGGTGTCTGATGGCCAGATTTATGAGTTTAAAATTAAGTCCGGGAGCGAATTTTTCCAGAAAGGGAAAGTTGTAGTCATTGGTGTCCGGGTCAAAAAGGTGCACTCCGGCAATATGAGCGGACTGGTTCTTCACCGCTGTTATCCCTCCCATGCTCCCAAGGTGAGTGGAAGCCAGATGCACAGGATTTTTAATGCCCATAAGTTCATTGGCCAGTAGGTCCATGGTATTGTCGTGACTGCCCACCGCGACCAGGACACGGTCCAGCTCTTTTCTGGACCTGAGAAGTTCTACTTTGATTGTTTTATCCAGGGCCAGGCCTTCCAGATCCTGGCTTATCCTTGTGATCCCCTGAGCCCTGGTCATGGTGGTGATCATTCCAGCTCCCCTGGCCAGAGGTGTGGCCACGTAGCTGTCTTTGACCCGGCCCACTGAAACTCTTAAAAATTCTTCCATTCCCAGTCGGGAAGGAACTTTTCTGGTTAACCTGGCTTCAATAACCTCAGGTTCAGCGGGGTATCCGCCTGAAAGCCAGTATAAAATGGGCCTGATTATCTGTTCAAAGCAGATGACCGAACTTACTGGATATCCAGGAGCGCCGATAATGATTTTATTGTCTGAAACACCTATGACTGTAGGTTTGCCCGGCATGGCCTTGATGCCGTGGACAAGAACCTGGCCGGATTCTTCCATTATCTTTCTGGTATAATCTTTGGTCCCGGCAGAAGACCCCGCGCCAATGACAATGATATGGGCAGGGGAATCAAGGGCGTGTCTGACTGCTTTCCTGAGCTGCTCAAGATCGTCGGGGACAGGCGGAGTTCTGTCAACTTCACACGGCCATTTTCTGGCCATGGACATGAGGATCTGGGAATTGCTTTCAATAACCTGACCCGGCTTAGGCTCAGGTCTTAAAGTAAAGTCCAGGACTTCATCGCCTGTAGGAATAACATGAATCTTAACCTTTTCCTTGACCTTTAATTCCCATATACCAGCACTTAAAAGTGCTCCGATATCATAAGCCGAAAGTTCCTGATTCTGAGGAATGAGCAGTTCAGTGGCAACAATGTCCTCGCCGATTCGACGAACATTCTGCCAGGGGAAAGCTGGATTTTCAATGAGAATGGTCCTGGGATCATGCTGAACTATCTTTTCAACCATGATCACACAGTCTGTTTCCGCGGGCATGGGGTTGCCAGTGTTAACTTCAATATAGTCTGAGTCTTTTTTGAGGCTGACAGAGTTTCCTTCACGGGCCTGAAATGTTTTTTCAGCCTTTACAGCAATGCCGTCCATGGCAGCGCTGTGAAAAGTGGGGGAAGAGTACCTGGCCCAGACTGGCTGGGCAGTGATCCTGGACGCAGCCTCCTGTGTGGACAGGGATTCAACCCCAAGCAACCTGTCCGGGTCTATGGCCTGTCTGACTTTCTCCAGGGCCTCGTCAATGGTTATGGTCTGGAGGTAAATATTCCTTCTGGCTTCCATTTGATTTCCTTTTGTTTTGTCCTGATTGATTCCCGGGGAAGATATCTTTTTTTCCGGACAAAGAAAAGTCAATCTCCTGGAAACTGAAAATTCAGATCATGTCTGATGCGTTCTGCTCAAAAGTTGTCCTGGATGAAAAAAAGGCAAACAGATAATCATTAAAATAAAGCATAACACTTACGTCCAGACCCCGGAAATTTTTTCTCCGCAAAATGAGCAGCACTGGTCTTTAATGTGGGAACTCTTAATTTCAAAGCCCGTCCTTTTGATCACCTGTTTTTGACAGGCGGGACAATAAGTGTTTTCAGCCCGGTGTCCAGGAACATTTCCGGTGTATACAAATTTCAGCCCCTGTTCCCGTCCTATTGCCCAGGCATTTTCCAAGGTTTCAACCGGAGTGGATTTTATGCTGGTCATTTTGAATGTAGGATGAAACCTGGATATATGCCAGGGTGTATCAGGCCCTAATTCTCTGAAAATAAATTCAGCCATTTGCTTTAATTCTTCCCTGGAATCATTAAGTCCGGGAATGATCAGCGTGGTAACTTCAAGCCACCAGCCCATTTCCTTGATTTTGGTTAGATTTTTCAGAACAGGCTTTAACTTTGCGCCGCAATATTCCTGATAGAATTTTTCAGTGAAGGCCTTGAGGTCAATATTGGCCGCGTCAATATAGCCGTTCATTTCCCTGAGACAATCAGGACTCTGGAAACCATTACTGACTATGATGTTCTTAAGTCCTTTTTCCTGTGCGGGTCTGGCGGTATCCATTACTAATTCGATAAAAACCGTGGGCTCTGAATAAGTGTAGGATATGCTTGCCGCGAAATATTCTCCGGCCAAGCTTATGATTCTGTCAGGGGTGATGGTCTCACCTTCAATGGCTTTGTTTTGCCTGGGAGATTGGGACAGGGAGTAATTCTGGCAGAAAAGACATGACAAATTACAACCCATTGTTCCCAGGGAAAGGGACAGGGTGCCGGGCAAAAAGTGAAAAAGAGGTTTTTTTTCAATGGGATCAAGGTTCAAGGCTGCCACCTTGTTTCTGACCAGGGTATGCATTTCTCCTTCCCGGTTTTCCCTGACTCCGCAAAGTCCCCGTTCCCCGGGATCAATAACGCAGAAATGACTGCATGCCATGCATTGGACTTTCTGGTTTTTTTGCGGTCTCCAGAGTATGGCGTTGGACATGAGCGTACTCCTTGTAAAAGGTGATTTTTCAAACTTTTTATATATAAATAATGCAATGTCATTGATTTTCAAGTTTTCAAGAGAATTTTACGGAAAATCGCGCACATTTTTTTAATCAGTCTCAAAAAGACTTGACAAACGATTTGCAGGAAATCTAAATAAATCGCATGAAAATAAATATCAGGTCATTATGGCCTGTTCAATATTGTCTGAACTGGTGGTGGAGGTTTGATGCAAGTCGGCCTGAACCAGATCAGGACATTGTTTGAAAACAAGCAAAGGATTAATCTCTTCAGGCCGCAGGCTCTAAAGTCTGGCGGCTTTTTTTTTGTCATTTCAAAATGTTCAAAATTCGTTGCTGAGCCTGTTGATCAATATAAGTAAAAAATTCAAGCATAAGCAAACTTTATCCGGATCCTGTTTTTTAAGGCCTTGCACTTGATGTTTATATGGCTTTGTCCAGTAAAGTTCGACACAAAACTATTAACCAGGGAGACTGAAATGATTAAGAAATTTATTTTGACGATTCTCATGGTCTTGGGGTCGTGCTGTCTGGTTTCAGCGGAGACCATCAGGCTTAGTTACGCCAATTTTCCTCCGGCAAGCACTTTTCCCTCTGTTCAGATGGAAAGATGGAAGGAAGCCGTTGAGGAAAGAACCAACGGGCAGGTAAAAATTGACACTTATCCCGGAGGAAGTCTGCTTGGAGCCAGGAACATGTTCAGAGGGGTGATCCAGGGACAGGCGGATATCGGGAATATCTGCATGTCATACCAGCCTGGTGTCTTCCCCATGACTACCGTGCTGGAGCTTCCTTTTGGCTTTACATCATCCGAGGTAGCCAGTGTGGTTTTATGGGATCTTTATGAAAAATATCAGCCCAAAGAGTTTGAGCAGGTCAAAGTTCTGACCATGTTCGGAACTGCTCCATCCAATCTCATGACCAAAGAGCCGGTTAGAAACCTGACTGATCTCAGGGGACTGGAAATACGGGCATCCGGCACAGCCTCCCGGATCCTGGAAATCCTCGGGGCTGTTCCCGTAGACATGCCCATGTCGGAAACTCCTGAGGCCCTTCAAAAAGGAATGGTCAAAGGCCTGCTTTCATCTCTGGAGGTATTGCTGGACTTTAATTTTGCCGCCTATACTCCATATCAGACCAGGCTAGATCTGCAAGTTTATCCTTTTGCCGTGATCATGAACATGGACAAGTGGAACAGTCTTCCTGAAGATGTCCAGAAAGTCATGGAAGGATTAAAGTTTGAGCAGGCCATCTGGACAGGGAAATACATGGACGCCCAGGTGGAAAAATCCCTTCAGTACGCAAGGGATAACCATGATAATCAAATGTTTGAGCTTACAGCTGAGGAATACTCAGAGATTGGTCGGAAACTTGAATTCCTCAAAGAAGAATGGAAGCAGGAAGCAGTCAAAAACGGTCTTCCCGCAGATGAAATTCTGGCTGATCTCTTCAGGCTCAAAGATCATTATGAGGCGCAGCTGGCCAGCCAATAAAATAAACAGGTTTGCCAGGCGGATATCATGGAATTTCTATTCAGGCTTTCCTGCTTAATTAACAGGCTTTTGCTGATATCGGGAGCTTTGGTCTTATGCCTTATGATGGCCCTGGCAACCTGCAATATGATCTTTGGTTTTCTGGGACAACCCATTAAAGGAGCCTATGAATTAACTGGCTTTCTGGGAGCTTTGGCAGCCTGTCTGGCCCTGGCGCCAACCCAGCAGGTAAGGGGGCATATAGCTGTTACGATTTTTGACAGGTTTATTCCCAGGAAGATCAGGCAGATCTTGAACCTGGTTACGCAAATACTCCTTGCCTGCTTTTTCGTTCTGATCATCCGCCAGCTTGTTTTGTTAGGTCTTTCCCTGAGGCTTTTTGGGGAGCTTTCAGAAAGCCTCAGGATTCCTTTCTATCCCCTGATTTTTATCCTGGCTTTTGGTTTCGGAGCCCTGGTTCTGACGCTTCTGACTCAGCTGCTGTCCAGGGAAAAACATTAGCTGCCGAGGAATAACATCATTTATTTCATAAGGAATGAGCAGCCCTGATGAGCCTGACTCTGATCGGAATTACAGGAATTACCGTCCTTCTTCTGGTAATTTTTTTCCTGAGGATACCTGTTGGATTTGCCATGGCCATGGTGGGCTTTGCGGGATTCGCCTGGGTGGTCAGCCCTCAGGCGGCCATGGGTATGCTGGGGGACGAGGTCTGGGAAGTTTTTTCTTCATACGGACTGACGGTTATCCCCATGTTTATCCTTATGGGTCAAATAGGCTTTTACGCCGGGGTGAACAAGCGGCTGTACAAATCGGCTTATTTATGGATGGGCAGGGTCAGGGGAGGAATGGCCATGGCCACGATTTTGTCCTGCGCTGGATTCGCCGCTATCTGCGGATCCAACACTGCCACAGCGGCAACAATGGGCACAGTGGCTCTGCCTGAAATGAAAAAATACAATTACAATCCAATATTAAGTTCATCCAGCGTTGCAACCGGGGCCACTCTGGGTGTCCTTATTCCCCCGAGTGTTGTCCTGATTGTCATTGGTCTGCAGACGGGTCAGGCCATAGGAGTTTTATTCTGGGCCGCCCTCCTGCCGGGCTTTCTTTTATGTTTGTTTTTTCTGCTGGCCATATTTTTGGTTTGCCGCCGATATCCTGATTTCGGTCCTCCAGGGGCCAGGACATCCATTAAAGAAAAGCTGTTTTCCCTTAAAGGCACACTGGAGATCGCCATTCTTTTCGCCCTGATCATGACCGGTTTGATCAAAGGATTTTTTACTCCGACCCAGGCCGGAGCTGTGGGTGCTTTTCTTGCCCTGGTCATCGGAACTCTGGGCCGCAACCTCAGTCTGAAAGGTTTTTATCTAGCCCTGACAGATACCTTGCGTATATCCGCCATGATTATGACCATAATACTCGGGGCAGTAATCTTCGGGCGTTTTCTGGCGGTCACCAGGCTGCCTTATGATCTGGCTTCCATGGTCAGCGACATGGCCCTGCCCTCCTTTGTGATCATCATCTTTATAGGGCTGATTTATATTGTGGGCGGAGCCATAATGGACGCCCTGGCCCTGCTGATTATTACAATCCCTATCTTTTTCCCGGTTGCTCAGTCCATGGGTTATGACCCGGTCTGGTTTTCAGTCTTCATAACTATTCTCACCACCATGGGGGCTGTAACTCCACCAGTTGGAATCAATACCTATATTGTTGCCTCAATGGGACATGATGCTTCTCTTGCCAGTGTATTCAAAGGGGTAATGCTGTTTATCCCATGCTTTATAGTGCTTCTGGCCCTGCTGATTCTTGTTCCCGGCATTGCCACCTGGCTGCCGGATATTCTTCATTAGTTTTCAGATGACAGAACTGTTTAATTGACCTGGGAAAATCCTTGAGCTTGTATAAAAAAAAATATATATTTTTTATTGTATGTTTTTTTAAATAAAAAATTGTATTCTATAAATCCAGTAATCCTGCTGAAAATTTGGTCTGTCATGTTTTTTCTCAGCAAATCATCAGGGAGTCAGAATGGCGCAAAGAGGTGAATCCTATAAAAAGGCCGGGGTTGATATTGAAAAGGCAGGAGAGTTTGTCAAAAGGATCAAGTCTTATGTGGCAGACACTCATATTAAGGGAGTAATGGCGGATATAGGGGGGTTTGCCGGACTTTTCAAATTGGATGTCCACGATTTAAAGGAGCCTGTTCTGGTGGCTTCAACCGATGGTGTCGGCACAAAACTCAAGCTGGCCTTCGCGTTTGATGTTCACCATACTATAGGCATTGATCTTGTAGCCATGTCTGTTAACGATATACTGGTTCAGGGAGCCAGGCCTCTTTTTTTTCTTGACTATTTCGCCACCAGCAAGCTTGATCCTGTAAAGGCTGAAAATATTATTGAGGGTATTGTTCAGGGCTGTAAAATGGCAGGCTGCGCCCTTCTGGGAGGAGAAACAGCTGAGATGCCGGATTTTTACGCTCCAGGAGAGTACGACCTTTCAGGTTTTTGCGTGGGTGTTGTGGAAAACAGCAAAATTGTTGATGGAAGAGCTATAAGGCCGGGCGACGCCATCTTAGGGCTTGCCTCTTCAGGTCTTCATTCCAATGGGTTTTCTCTGGTCAGAAAGGTTTTCCGGGATTCAAAGATGAATCCCGAGGATGTGTTTCCAGGGAGCGCCAGAAAAGTAAAAGAAGTTCTGCTGGAGCCCACAAAGATCTATACCTCGGAAATTTCCAGCATAATGCGCGATATTCCTGTGCACGGGATGGTGCATATTACCGGTGGGGGATTTTACGATAATATTCCCAGAATTATCCAGAACAAACTCTCCGTCAGGATCAAGTTCGGATCATGGGAGGTTCCGCCGGTAATGAACTGGATCAGAAACCAGGAAGATATGAACTGGGAAGATATGCTGCAGGTGTTTAATTGCGGGATTGGGTTCATTGTGGTCACCCCGCCTGAAAATATCGAAGATGTTCTGTCCAGGCTTGATGCCATGGATTGCAAGGCCTGGGACATTGGAAGGGTTATTGAGTCAAAACGGAAGACCGACCCGGTGGTATTTGAGTTTTGATGAAGACCTTTATTTGACCCAGTGTGATAAATAACGCTTCTAACCGCCAAGGTATGGATTAAAATATCCAAACCCTATCCAGGGACATTCCTTTTTTATCCTTTTCATAAAATTGCCCAGCCCGGTCTGTGGCCCCAGATTCTTATCCTTGAGCAGTGCCAGATAAATTTCAGGATCAAGATTGAGATTCCTCATCTGAATGAAATCGATTTTAGATTCCATAACAAGGTCCATAATTGAACCAAGTTGGGATTCAGTGTCTGTAATACCCGGGAAATACAGCAGATTAATGGAAACAAAAAGATTTTCCCCCTTGGCTTCAAGGATGAAGTCTTTCACGTTTTCAAAGGTGTAATCAATGGGTCTGTAATAGGAATGGTAAAGGTCCGGGTCAGAGCTATTCAGGCTTACCCTGATGGAATTCAAGCCACTGTGGGCCAGTTTTGAAGCTGACTGTGGCCTGGAAGCGTTGGTGTTAATGTTGATTGTTGCCTGAGGAATACTTTGCCTGACCCTGGAGACAGCCTCACAGATCAGGTCCGCCTGGGTTAGAGGTTCGCCTTCACAGCCCTGACCAAAGGACAGAACTGGCTTTTTTGCCCTTGAGCAGTGGATTTCCATCACCTGAACAAGTTCCTCAGGCTTTGGAGTAAAGGAAATTCGTTTTTGGGTCGCCAGAAATCCAGAGTCATTAGGCTGGAGTGAAATGCAGCCGATACACCTCGCGTTGCAAGACCTGGAAGTGGGAAGGGGAGCCTCAAATCTCCCCAGGACCAGGTTTCTAGCGGCCGGACAACAGGAATTCAGGGCGCAGCCGGCCAGATGCCTGATCAGTCTGTTTTTGGGATATCTCTTTAATAACTCTTGGGCGTTTCTGGTGATATCAGACTGGGGGATATGGGAAAATACCTGCCTCTGATCCTGGTCAACCAGACGGGCTGTAATCCAGAACTGTCCATCAAGGTAACCCACGGCGCCATAAGCGTAAAGCGGAAGCCTTGGGGCATTGGGTTTGGTCATGTAAGCCGCTGTGCCGGACAGAGTATGGCCTGGACTGGCAAATCCTGCAACCGCGAGGGCGTCTATCATCTGGATTTTTCCTGTATGGGGATCCAGTCCCAGGGCTTTCCTGCCTGGCAAAAGAAAAAGATCGCTGGATGCAGGAAGGGGGATGAGATCATCAGGTCTTGGCAGAGCAAAATTTTTCCCCTGCCTGGAAAGCATTAAAAGCTCAGGCTGGTCAAAAATCTGACCCTGTTCGTCAGCGCAGACAAGATAGGGGATTGGTTTTTTTTTCATTAGGGAAGACGTGTTCCTGATAAAAAAAGGCAGGACTACCTAGGTAAGTCCTGCCTTTGTAATACAAGTATAATAGTATGGCAGATATTAACGCTTGGAGTACTGGAATCTTGCCCTGGCTCCTCTCTGGCCGTACTTTTTCCTTTCCTTGACCCTGGCGTCTCTGGTCAGAAGGCCTGCTTTTTTCAGGGTAGACCTGAAATCAGAACTGACTTCAAGGAGGGCCCTGCTTATTCCATGTCTGACAGCAGCGGCCTGGCCGGCCAGTCCGCCACCCTGAACGTTGACTTTAATGTCGTATTTGCCCAGGACCTTGGTCAGTTTCAAAGGCTGATTGATGATCATCTGCAGGGTGGAGCGGGGAAAATAATCCTGATAAGGGCGGCCGTTTATCAGTATCTGGCCTGACCCGCTGTAAAGCCTTGTCCTGGCGACTGAGGTTTTTCTTCTGCCTGTTCCGTAATAAAAATCTTCCTTCATATCCTTTTTCTCCCAAAGGGGTTGTTATTCCTGATTTACCGGCTTCTGGGCCTTGTGGGGATGGCTGGGGCCGGAGTAAACTTTCAGTTTTTTCAAAAGGTCGCGCCCGATCTTATTTTTGGGGAGCATACCCCGGACTGAGCGCCTGATAACTTCCTCAGGACTTTTTTTAATGAGCTTTTCCAGAGATATTTCCCTGATTCCTCCAGGGTATCCAGTATAGCGGTGGTATTTTTTCTGGTTCAGCTTATTGCCGGTCACTTTGATTTTTTCAGCATTAACAACAATTACAAAATCGCCCATATCCATATGCGGGGCAAATTCCGGCTTGTCTTTTCCTCTGAGTTTAACCGCGATTTCTGTGGCCATTCTCCCCAGAATCCTGTCCTTGGCGTCCATTACATGCCAGTTTCGCTGAGCGTCCTGAGGTCTGGGACTATATGTCTTCATTGTAAAACTCCTGTCTGAATTGAAAGAAAAGGATTATTATTTGGTTTTTCATGATCTGTCAATATGAAAAAATCTGAAATCCAAAGGTTTTTTAGTTTGTCATTGCTTCTTGCTTCAATAGGAGTTTTATTTTAAAAAAAATAATGAATTGCACAACAGCCTGCCAGAGGACAATGAGGCAGTTTTCTGTTCATCTTTTATTAAAATTACCGCGAATTTTCAAGGACATCCCAGATGGAGATAATGTATGGGTTCTCAGCTTCCAAGTGTTAGAAAGGGTTTGTTGCAGTTGATTTTCTCAGGATCGTTCATGAAAAGATGGAACGATAAGCTGAGACCTGTTGAATTGTTAGAGGTTGACAAGCAGGCCCACAAGATGATCACGGCCTATGCCCTGTTTGTCCTCAATTCCAAAGGAATGCCTGCTGAAAAAAAGCGGCAGCTTGCTGAGGATATTATACTTGGAGGAATTTTTGAATACCTTTACAGACTGGTTATAACTGATATCAAGCCCCCGGTATTTTACCGGATAAAGTCCAATCCGGATCATTACAAGCAACTTACCAAATGGGTTCTGGAACAGCTTGAGCCAAGGATTCAGCCCCTTGGCAAAGAATTCTGGAACAGGCTTCGCACTTATCTGGCGAAACCTGAAGACAACTCCCTGGCTCGCAGGATCTTGAACGGAGCCCATATTTTCGCCAGCAGCTGGGAGTTTGGACTGATAAAAGGCATAAATCCGGGCGATGTTGAACTGGATGAAATTGAGGAAAATTTTCAGGTTCTGTTGCGTGAACATTTTGATATCAAAGGTATGGACGGTTTGATCAAGGGTTCCAAACAGGGGCTTGGAGGTTTTTTGAATCTTTGCGGCAGGCTCAGGTTTCAGAAGAGATGGTCCCAGACTCCCAGAATTCCTGAGACTTCAGTTCTTGGCCATATGTTTATCGTGGCTTGTTTTGCTTATTTTTTCAGTCTTTCAGTGCGCGCCTGTCCCCTGAGGAGACAGAATAATTTTTTCGCGGGTCTTCTGCATGATCTGCCTGAACTTTTGACCAGGGATATAATTTCACCGGTCAAGCAGTCTGTTCAGACGATCGGGGATTTGATCAAGGAGTATGAGAACCAGGAACTTGAACTCAGGGTATTCACTCTGCTCAAGGATCCTGTTTATCATGAACTGGCTCACAGGTTGAGGTATTTTCTGGGAGGTGACGGAGTAACTGAATTTGACACCACAATAATTAAGGATAATAAAATTACCAAGGTCACCTGGGATGAACTGCAGAATTTGTATAATGAAGACCGGTTTGACCCCAAAGATGGTTATCTGCTTAAGGTTTGTGACAATCTGGCAGCGTTTATCGAAGCTTATACCGCCACCAGAAACGGCATAACCAATGAGCAGCTCCAGCATGCCCAGTGGAAGATCAGAAATTTATACCAGAAGCAGCCTTTTCTGGAAGGAGTGCATATAGGGGCTTTGCTGGCTGATTTTGATTAAAGGAGCCAAGGGGCAAGGGCCAAGGGAAGAGATTAGTTCAAAGTTAAAAAGATTCAGGAATTTAGGAGGTTAGGGATTTAGGGATTGAAGAATAAGGAGGATTTATGCTGTATCGCAATAGAGCCTGGGACATAATGCGCAGTGAATTTTTAAGCGTGGGTGAAGAAGCCACTCTTAGCCAGGTTATTGAAACCATGG
>Ga0209498_1000021_pt1 | contig 87634 bp, 62 predicted proteins | sample WalLakDeSediment_FD_184131 | JGI IMG/M metagenome (GOLD analysis project Ga0209498, IMG submission 184131) | Lake sediment microbial communities from Walker lake, Nevada to study Microbial Dark Matter (Phase II) - Walker Lake 11/02/13 Deep... | ecosystem: Environmental > Aquatic > Freshwater >... | reverse complement strand
CATCGGTCACCACCACTTGCTGCCCAGGTCTGAGTCTCAAAACCTTCACCGCATGATACGACTCTTCCTGGCTGAGGATCAGCATTGGCCCGTCGGCTATTGGCGAATAGAAAACATGCATATACAAGGAATTGGTTATCTTCGCGTAAGCGTAAAAACAAATTTAATAAAAAGCCTGTTAGACTCTGAGTTAAATTTACAAATGCAGCAACTGCTTAAAATAATCAATCATCGCGACTTTGTGCTTACGCTCGCACTGGTGGTGGGTTTGATCATGGGCGAAAGCACCCGGTTTTTGGCTGAAATTTCGGTTTATACGCTTGCCTTGGTTATGGTTTTTGCCACCACCGGCTTTTCTTTCAGTAGTTGGTGGCCTCCGCGCAATGCCCTGCTGCCCATAGGCTGGTCAACACTGCTCAATTATTTGGTGTTTGGCCTGTCTATTATTCTCCTGGGATGGCTGTTCTTCGGTAACGAACCCTACTTCAATTACTATATTGGAATTGTGCTGCTTGCGGCAGCGCCCCCGGGACCATCAGTCATACCGTTTGCCACCATGCTCAGGGGCGACGACAACTTTTCGGTGACCGGCGTTTTTGGACTGCATTTAGTGGCCATGCTGTTTACTCCACTCATGCTGTTTGTTTTTTTGGGAGAAAGCCTCATTAATCCCACCGCCATACTTAAAATAATGGTCCAACTCATCGTTATTCCGCTCGTTGTCAGTAGATTTCTGAGGCATCCCAAGGTGTTGCCGGCAGTGAGTTATGCGCGCGACACGGTAATAAAATGGGGTTTCTTCCTGGTGATTGTGCCTATCATGGGCATGAGCGCCAGTGTGTTTTTCTCAGAACCAGGCCCGGTGTTGATTATTTCAGCCATGTTCATTTTTTCCATGTATGTGATGGGGTTTGGTTATCACATACTTATGGATAAGCTGGGCTACGGCCGGCCATTCCTGATTAGCAGCACGCTTATGATGGTGACGAAAAGCAGCGCCTTTTCCGCCGTAGCGGCATTTACTTTTTTCAGGACTGAACCCATGGTTGCATTGCCCTCGGCCGTGGTGAGCGTATTCGTTACGCTTTTTATTATTGTCTATTCCTGGTTTCTGAAGTGGTACGAGAGGAAGTGAACCCAGATTTCTGGTGGCCGCATTGTCAAAAATCCATTTGCTTCTCAACAGCGTAGTAAATTTCTTAAATTTTTGTCTGGACGCGAATCAATCTTTAACTGGGGGGCCGGAAGATTTGGTTGCAACCGCAGGCTTTGTCCGTTCTTTCTTTATTAGCGGAAAGTTTTTTTCTGACCACAGCATGATCAGGCTTCCGGTGAGCAGCATGGCAATGGCAATAGAAAAGGCGACGGTAAACCCCCATAATTCATAGAAAAGTACCCCAAGCAGGGGGGCAAACAGCGATCTTAGGGCGGTAAGCCCAAGGTGAATGGATTGATAGATGCCGGCCTCGCTGGGTGCGCAAAAATAGGCCGAACCAATGCTCCATATCAACGACATGGTGGCAGCAAAAATGCCATGAAAGAAAATGTAGCCCAGCATGGTGTAATAGATCCTGATGCCGAAAATATCAGCATAACCATCCATATATCGGGTCATGATAAGGGAAGAGATAAACACCACCATCGAAAGGAATGAAATGGCGGCAAAGCGCCTGGGGTCAATGCGCCCGATGAGTTTGCCGAAAAACGGCAGCATGGCAATGGCCAAAATGTTGTAAGAATTGCGATAGAATGCCACACTAGAATAATTAAGCCCCAAACCAAATTCAAAAAACAGGATGATCACCGTGTAGGATCCCATAAATCCGAAGCCGTAAAACATAAACCCGCTCTGGAAATGGCGGTAGGGCGTGTTTTTCTTCAGCACAGCAGACATTTGGCTGATCGACTGCCGGATGCCCTGCCAGAGGGTTTGTGATGGCTCTGGTCGTTTGCACTCCCGGTAAGGGATCATTGACAAGAGAAAAATGGAAACCATACCCAGGATGGCCGCCACGGGGAACACATAAACAAAAATGTAATTGTCCGCATCGAGCATCCAGCCATACACAAAGGTGGTGACCATCATAACGATTTTGTTTACCGTAGTGGCATAACTGTAAAGCCTGCCAAAATTTTCGTGGGTGTATGCGCTTTTTAGGAAAAGGTTGATGCTTGGAAACACGACCGGATTGGCCAGGTAGTATGCCAGGAAAATGGCCAGGAAAATATAATGATATACTGAATCGCCGGTGAGTTGCTCAGGGCTGCGCGGAAAAAAGAAAAGTAGGAACAGGGGAAGGCGCGTTATAATGGCCGTTCGGCGCAAAAGGCCTTTCTTGTCCTTTATCCTTCGCAAAAATTCATTGAAAAAGATGAGAAAAATAAATACGACTGTAGCAAACTGGAACAGAACACTCACCTGGTAGCTCGAACCCAGCAGGCTTTTTACAAAAACAAACTCATTCAGGGCAATAAGGCCTGCCAGAATTCCTTCAATAACCGAGTAGGATAAATGCAGCGAAAAGGTGCGTTTCTCTGTGGGCTTTAATCCTGAAATTTTTGAAAAAATCATTTGCAGCAGCCTCCTTTTCCCTTGTGGTGTAATTTAGGAAGGAAAATGAAAAAATGTAACAGTCCGAACCTCAAATTGTTTTGTCTATTGTACATCAAAGCCCCACGAAAGACCTATTAAAATGGCATTACCAGGCAGAGGAGTTCCTCCTTTGTTTTGGAAGTTAAGCCAATTGTATCTCAGGTTCAGCCCCAGATAGCTGCTTTCACTTAACGGAAACCGGAATTCGATGCCCGGGCTGAAGCTTACACTTGAAATCATTCTCGAAAGGCCTTCTTCCTCCTGTTGGGTGGTGCTGAACGCCTGTATGCCTTCGTAGCCCAGCCCAACGCTCAGCAGCAGCTGATGGCGGTTTATGTCGATAGGTACCAGACCAATTCGCCCTGAGAAGTGCAGGTTTGTAAAGCTCCTGGTTTGATAGCCCAAGTTGTTAACCGCCACTTCGTAGTAGTTAGTACTTGGCCCAAACCCGATCTTGAAAAATATTTCCACAAGAAATCCTTGCTGAATAAAACCACCGCCAAAACCTATTTCCGGGTGGTTTCCCAGCAGAGCCAGGTCGCCAGTTGGCTTCCACAGGCCTCCGTAGAGGTTCAAAAAAGTCCTTTTGGCCTTTTTGGCTATTTCAATTTTGGCGTTATACAGCGAATCGAGGCGGGTGCCGGCAAGCTCGCCTGACTTTAGCCGCTCCATGGCCCCATCGAAGTTGTGGCTGTAAAAATCGAGAAAGAAAAGTTCGATGGGCCTCATATCAGCATATCGCTGCAGGTGCAGGGCCAGGTTTTGTGTAAATTGGGTGTAGGCCGGGTCGATGGCATAATATTCCCAAACATAATAGTCAAGGTAGTAATGTGGGTCTTCAAAGCCAGTAAGCTCACGGTAGTCGTCTAGCACCTGCAGTATCTGATCGGGGTAAATGTCGTCAGCAAATGTGTTGGTTTCAATCTGGTTGAGGATGTAGAACCTGAGCAATGGTTCGGCCAGACCGCAGTTCAGGTCCCAGTAATAGAGCAGGGCGTAGAGGGTGTCTGACTGGTTGGCCTGATGCAGCAACGGAATAAGGGCAGTAGCACTCTTGGCAATATCCTGGCAAGTAATGTTTTCCCGAACCATCAAATTATCGATGTCGATCTGCGCATGTCCCCTTTCGGGGAAAGCCAATGCTGAAACCATTGCCAGTGCTATGGTAAGATGAGTCCAGCTATTCACCTGCCTTTTTTTGTTGGTTGAAGGGATATCTGCTTTCATGGTTGTATCCTTTCAGTAAATTTAATCAGAAATTATATTTAATGCTGGCCATGGTGCGCAGATTATTTACCTGATACGTGTCGTTAAATGCATAATATTGATCAGGTGTACCATAGGCGGCTACATCGTAAATGAACTCCAGGTTGAAAGAGGCTTTTTCGGTGAAATACCCCATGCGTGGTGCGATGCGGAAAATGTGAGAAATGTTTTCACCCCTCACCCAGTTATAGCCCATTGTTTCTTCTCTGGCTCCCAGGTTTTTTGAAAAGCCGCCAAAGAGTCCGCTGCGCCATTTGCCGGTAGTTTCCTCCACATCGACCCATGCGGCCATGCTTCTGATACCGGTATAACTCCAGAGCGCCTTTCCCTGATCGATCAGTTGGGCCTCCCCATAACCGCCGAGCATTACCAGGTGGCTAAGGTTTTCCCCCCAGGTGCCTTGGGCCTTAAACTGAAAATTTTCAAAACGGAATCTTGCGAAAGCATTTCCTGCAAGGGAGGTTATACTTTCTCTGGTTTGGTATCCGGCCAGCGTCTGAATGCGGGGTCTCAGGCTGAGCACCCCTGCTGATGCGCCTGCCAGGAAGCGACCCTTTTCATAAATGATTTGTGTCCAGGCTTCGGGAAGCCCGCTGTTACGTAAATATTGGCTACTATAGCCGTTTGGACCGGTTGAAGCAAAGTCGCTTTGCGCCAGCAGGGCTAGCATTAGCGAAATATTGCCGGATTTTTGGGTGAGCCTGAGTTGGGGCGAGCGATTCAGCACATTGTAAGGCACTGCTCCGCCAAAGTGCACTACGCCAGGGTAGCACGAAACGATAAACAGCGGATGCCAGTATTGACCTGCCAACAGTTCGGTGCGCTCCCAGTTAAGCTTAACCAAGGCATGGCGCATGCGAAGCAGGTTGAATTTATCCTGTCCGGTACCCAGAAAATCGACTTCGAAAAGGGCCGAGCTCCTGGCGCCAAGGATGTCGGGCCCTTTTATGCCGGCTTGCAGGCGCGAAGAAAGTAGCGACATTTGAAAGGCCGGTGCGGCGTTCAGGTCAGTCCCATCAGGGTCGGGGTTCACGGCCGTAGGGTACAGGATCACATTGCCCTCGCGTGCGGCTACCACCTGACGCGTGTCGAAAAACATTTCGAAGTTTACATAACCATGGAATTCAAACTGAAATGCGCCTTGGGCAGATGCCATTTTTCCCGAAAGGGGGAAAAGAATAATAATTAAGAGTATTTGTGCAGTCTTTTTATGAGATTTCATAATGGTGAAGAGTGATGGCCCAAAATTAAGCAATCATTTGGCACAAGAGGTATTTTTTTGGTTTCCGATTATAAAACAAAGAAATCTAATTAGCAAATTACATGAATTTTTTGCCGAAAAATCTGTTTCTTTGCGGGTAAATAATCCCAAACCCAAAAATCGATGAAGAAGTTAATGCTATTAATGGTAGTGGCGGTTCTGGCCGCTTGCAGTCAGACCCCCGAAAATGAAGTCAAAATAACAGGCGTGATAGAAAGCCCCACGGCAGCCGACGTGGAGGTCTTATATTACAAGAACTTCATTACCAACCAAACCGAGAAAATAGAGGTTAGCCTGGATACCGGCAATGCCTTTGATGCAGTGCTGCCGATTTCCGAGGGCCAGTTTGTGTATGTGAGCCAGCCGCGGCGCAACATTATGCTGTATCTTGTGCCCGGTGCTGATATCAGCATTTCGTTCAACTCAGAAGACCCCGACCAGCTCCCGGTGATTGAAGGCAAAAAAGCCCTGGAGAGCCGTTTCCTGGTGTCGTACAACAAGGAGGTGGAGCGCAAATACAACCGCAGCATCATCCTGAACCAATTGGGTAGCATCAGTGCCGCCGATTTTAAGGACATGATGGATAGTGCCTATGAAGAAAAGCTTACCTACCTCGAAGGCCATGAGGACTATCGTAAGCTGGACAAGGAGTTTGTGAAAGTCATGAAAACCAATTTCCTTTACGAGAAGTATGGCCTTTTGCTCGATTACCCTATGGCATTTGCGTATTTCAATCCTGAAGCCGGCGACCCGGAGCTTCCCGGAGATTTTTATGATTTCCTTGAAAGTGACAACCTTTTCAGTGATGAGTATTTGAAGATGCGTCCGTATTTCAGCTTTGCGAATGCTTACCTCAGCAGGCATGCCGAGAAAAATGCCGACCCCGACAGCGAGTTATCCTTTTACGAGAGGCAATACCAATTTGCCCGCGAGATTTTCACTGGCAAGACCCGCGAGGCAGTGCTGGCTCAGAACCTTATTTACCTGCTGAATTTCGGCACCCCTGAAGCGGGTGAAGAGTATTATGCTGATTTTTCGGCCCTGGTGCAAACCCCCGAATACCGCGAGCTTATCGATGCCGAGTACCAGACCATTATGGCCCTTTCGCACGGGCAGCCTGCCCCTGCCATTACCCTGACCGACATTAACGGCAACGAGGTTTCTTTGAGCGACTTTGCCGGCAAGGTGGTGTATCTCGACTTCTGGGCAAGCTGGTGCGGTCCTTGCATGCGCGAAGTGCCCTTTGCAAAGGAGCTCAAGAAACGTATGAAAGGAGAGGATGACTTGGTGTTCTTCTATGTTTCAGTCGATACGGACGAAACAGCCTGGCGCAATAAGGTTGCTGAGATGGAAATCCAGGGTGTACATGTCAACGTGTCTGGTTTTGGTCATGATGTGCCGGTAAACTATAACCTCAAAGGGGTTCCCACTTTTTACCTGATTGGCCGCGATGGCAAAATTTTCGACAACCGTCCGCCTCGCCCCAGCAATCCCAAGGTGGATGAAGTGCTCAAAGCTGCCCTCGAACAAGAACTGGTTTAAACGGTCTGAAACATGAGAAACCTGATCCTTTTGCTTGTTTTGGCCTTCGCCTTTGCATGCAGTCAGCCTGCCGAAAAGACCTCCATTAGCTTTGGCGGCACCCTCGAAAACCTGGAAGCTGGTGCGGTTGAGTTTGTTTTTTACCGCGATTATACCAACAACCACCGCGAAATCATCACTATTGAGCCCGATGCAGAAGGCAATTTCAAAGTGGATTTTGAAATGCCCGGAGCAGCCAGCGGCAATTTGCGCCACGGTCGCACCAGCATCCTGCTGTTCCTTGAGCCCGGCGATGAGCTGGAGTTTACGGCCGATGCTACCAACTGGCTCGAAACCATAAACTTTTCAGGCAAGGGCGCTGAGGCAAACAACTTTTGCGTTTTATACCAGCGCGAAGTATTGCCCGGAGTGGGAAACAGTTTTTTCAGCAACGCCGCTGCCAATCTTTTGCCTGAAGCTTTTGCCGCAGCAATAGACAGCGTGGCCAGCCTGAAGTTGAATCTTCTGGCTGGTTTCCCGGAAAAGGAATCGCTGAACCCGGCATTTAAAGCTTGGTTTGAAACGGAGGTGCAATACGATAGGTATTCGCGCCTGCTCAGCTATCCGGCAATGCATCAGCGCTTCAATAGCCTCAAAACGCTGCCCGAGCTGCCAGAAAACTATTATGCTTTTCTTGAAGTCCCCGATCTTTTTGATAGCAGCCGCCTGAACAGCGAAACCTATGTGAATTTTTTGCAGGCGTACCTTGGCTATTGCGCCGACGATCATAAGGCTCGCTTTACTGACGATAATTCGCCTAATGAAATTAACTATGTCTTGGCCGGAGAACTCATCCCGGGAGAATCGGGCTATTATGTGCAGGCTATTAGCATAAACCGCGAGTTTAACTACGGCGACCTTGACAAAGCCCGCGCCCTTTATGATAAGTTCATGGAAACAGCAGAGTCAGAAGACCTGAAAGCCCGTGTTACCAATACCTGGAATGGTATTCAGGCGCTGATGCCCGGCAATCCTGCACCAGACTTCACCATGACTGATATGGATGGGAACGAGGTGTCGCTCAGTGATTTTCGTGGCAAAGTGGTTTACCTGAAGTTTTGGGCCAGCTGGTGCGGCCCCTGCATGCGACAGGTGCCGCCCGCAGCAGAACTGAAGAGGCGGCTGGCAGATCAGGAAGATCTGGTGTTCTTGTATGTTTCTATCGATACCGACCTGGATGCCTGGCGAAACACCGTGAAGCGCAACCACATTTCGGGCATTCATTTTCAGACCCCGGGCCGCGAACGCGGAACGCCTGCCCTTTACCAGGTGAAGTGGATCCCAACCTTCTTTATTATTGGTAAGGATGGCAGCATATTCGACAATCGTCCGCCCCAGCCTGCCGATGCCAACGTGGACGAAATGCTGCTGAAAGCCCTCGCCCAATAGATCAAACGAACCTCATTTTCCTGTCCGCACCTGAACAATTTATTGTCCGGTTGCGGACAATTTTATTTAATAATCGGGGCCCGTTTTTTCTTAAAGTACTGAAATAGAGGTTTTTAATTTGTGGGGCATAAGATTTGATATGCAGAATGGAAACATAACACCTTTTTTTTATGCTCCGCAATTTTCTGACGCTCACCTTTCGGAATCTCTTCAAACATAAGTTTTCAACTATTGTAAACCTTTCGGGCCTGGCCCTTGGTTTTGCCACTTTTATTCTGATAGCATTGTATGTTTATGATGAAAACCAATATGACCGGTTTCATGAAAAAGGCGACCGTATATATCGCTTGTATCACAATGCTTTCAACCCCGAAAGGCAAATGACGAATTTGCCGGCTCTTTTGTACGATCCATTGATTGAAGGCCTTCCCGAAGCTGAGGCCATTGTCAGGGTTTTTGGCGATCACAGCAAATCTGTTCTTGAGCGTGAAGACAAAAGATTCAGGCAGGATCGCATTTTTTTTGCCGATCCTTCCTTCTTTGATATTTTTTCTTTCGATATAGAGAAAGGCAGCATTGACTTCTTTCGCGAGAACATTCAATCGGTATTAATTACTCCCGCTGTCGCGGAAAAGTTTTTTGAACAGGAGAACCCGGTTGGAAAAACCTTGCGTTACAGTGATGCCCTCGACTTGGTTGTGGCCGGAGTTTTAAAAGCCCCTCCGCGCTTGTCGCACCTTCAATTTGAAGTAATAATAAACCTGGAAGCCAGACGGTCGTACCATGCGCACATGTTCGAAAACTGGGGCAACTATTCATCCCATTATTATTTTCTTTTAAGACCCGATGCCATTCCGGAGCAGGTAGCTGAGAAAGCGTTGGGTTTTTTCACTGAAGCAAGAGGCGCAAATTTTCAGGACGAAAATGTACGTTTGTGGCTTCAACCTTTAAAAGAGGTCTATCTTGAATCAGGAAAAATTGAAACTTCCGGGTTTGAAGTGGGTTCAGGCAACCCTTCCACTGTTGCCATTTTTGCCATTTCTTCCATTCTGATTCTTTTGCTGGCTTGCTTTAATTATGTAAATCTTGCCACGGCAAAGGCAGTGAGCCGGGCCAGAGAGGTGGGCATGCGAAAAGTGCTGGGCGCTAACCGCAAAAACCTAACCTGGTATTTTTTAAACGAATCATTTGTTCTGGTGCTTATTGCCCTGTTTTTGGGCGTGGGTTTGGCTGAATTAGCTATTCCACTTTTTACCCAAATGACCGGAAAGCAAGTTAGCCTTGGAATGATCAGTCCGGTTAATTTAATTACCGGCGTGCTTTTCCTTCTTTTTATTGTGGGTTTGATTTCTGGTTTATACCCCGCTTTTGTTATGTCGCGTTTCGAACCAATAAAGGTTTTGAAAGGATCAACAGCCATTTCGGGGCAGCAAATGAAAAACATGCTTGGCATAAATCTTCGAATGAGGCAAGTTTTGCTGGTTATCCAGTTTGCGGTTTCCATTGGTTTGGTTATTGGCAGCCTGGTGATGCTTGGACAAACCAAACATGCACTGAACAACGCCGGCTTTAAAAAGGAAGCATTAGTTGTTGTTCGCAATAGTTGGAGTCCTGAAATGACCAATGTGTATTATCGTTTCAGAAATGAGATGAGCCAGTACCCTTTTGTTGAAGCAATAAGCACTGGCCTGCATGTTCCGGGCGAGCATATTGGCAATCAGGGATATTTACGCCAACCTGATCAGACCCGCGAAGAAGCGCAACTTAGCGTTTTTGCATCTATCGACTATAACTATTTTGACGTGCTTGGGGCGAAAATAATTGAAGGCCGCAATTTCGACGCCCGAATGGCAACCGACAGCAGTGAAGCGGTAATCCTGAATCAATCCGCTGTTCGTGCGCTTGGACTTGAAAACCCGGTCGGCACTATGCTTACCGGTTTTTGGGACTCTCAAAACAGCACAAAGCGCGTCATCGGAGTAGTGGAAGATATTCACTTCTTGAGCATGCACCGGCCTGTACAGCCTACTGCCTTCCTTTTTTGGTTTTATTATAGAGATTATTCACCGGCATCGCACCAGTTCATGGTGAAAATAAACAGCGCTTCGCTGGCCGAACCGGTCGAAACCATAAAAAAAGTCTGGGGGGATATCGTTCCCAGCCATCCAATCGATTTTTATTTTCTGGATGAGCGATATGAAAACATGTATCGTGCGGAGATTCAAACAGGAAATTCAGCCAGGGTATTCACCATCCTGGCCTTGCTTATTGCATGTATGGGTTTGCTGGGTACCACCGCTTATATTATGGAAGCGAGAAAGAAGGAGTTTGGCATCCGAAAGGTACTGGGTGCTTCAGTATTCAGGCTCACCAGAATGATTTCTCTTGAGTTCTCCATTCTGGTGCTTTTATCCACCATTATAGCATGGCCGGTTACTTTTTATTTTCTTTCGAGATGGCTGGATGGTTTTGTTTATCGCATTGATTTGTCTCATTGGTTCTTTTTAGCAGCAGGGCTGTCCTGCTGGCTGCTGGCTATGATAACGATAAACATCCTGGCATATAAACAGGCACGGAAAAACCCGGTGGAAGCGCTCAAATATGAGTGATGTTTAGTCGGCGTTGACTGAAAAATATTTTTCGATTTCCTGCAGATCGTCATTGGAGGGGGTAAGGTCTTTAATGATCTTTCCTTTCTCGAGTAAAATGATGCGGCTACAGATCTCGGTAATGTGGTTCAGGTTGTGGCTCGAAATGAGCATGGTAGTTCCCCGTGCTTCATTTTCTTCTTTAAGCATGCGCTTGATCAGAATCTGGGAGGTGGGGTCCAGAAAATTGAAGGGCTCATCAAGGATAAGCAGTTCGGGTTGCACGAGCATGGCTGCGATGATGCCCACCTTTTGCTTGTTGCCGGTCGAAAACTGCCGGATGAATTTCTTCTGCTCAAGAATCTCATCATTCATAAAGCGCGAAAAAAACCGTAGTTTCTCATCAGCTGCTTCTTTCGACATGCCTATCAGGCTGGCCACAAAATAAAAATATTCTTCCGGAGTCATGAAGTCGATCAGAAAGCCTTCGTCGAGATAGCTTCCGGTAAGCGTTTTCCAGTGTTCGCTGCCAGCCACGCTTTGACCGTTCAGTTGAACTTCGCCCCCCGAGGCCTGTATCAGGTCGAGAACCAATCGAAAAAGGGTGGTTTTGCCGGCCCCGTTGTTGCCCACAATGCCCAGTAGTTCGCCTTTACTGATCTGAAGCTGGTCAATGTCGAGCACGGTTTGTTGTCCGTAAATTTTCTGTAACTGGCTGATGTTTATTTGCATTGCTATTGCTCCCGGTATTTATTCAGGTTTTGATATTTTTTGCTGGCAAATTTGCGGGCCGTAGCACTCAGCCACCATTTGTGGGTGCTGATAAAAGCCAGGCCGGTGATGGCGGTGGATACGTATATGCCGGTCTTTTTTCCCCATGGCAACAACATGCCCGCAACTGCCACCGGAACCAGCGAAACGAATATCAGTAATATGGAAACAAAAAGAATTCCGCTGGTGCCTTCAAAGTTAAATATGGCCTTTTTGTTGGGGTCGAGCCGTGTTGAGTTTGAAACGCCAAGGTATATCAGCAGGGCAAAAACCGGCCCGGTGGCATAAAGCATTAGTGAGAAAAGCATGGGCACTGCCGCCGGCTGAAAATACCAAACAACGGGCAAAATCAGAATCAACTGCAGCAAGGCTGCGCCGGTGTAAAAATAATATTTTGCCAGGATAAATGTTTTCATATCAATGCTACTTACCGCAATGAAATCAAAAAACCGGCTTTCCCATGAAAAGGTGTATTGCAGGTGGTAAAAGCCAAACGACCCCATGAACATGAGCAGTATTGGATAAAAAGAAATTATGGTCGATTCGTTGAAGGCACTGGTTATCATGGCCAGCACCACAAATATGGCAAATGGCCACTGATACACATTTGCCCTGGGTCTTTTGTTGCGGGTCAGCAACTTCCATTCCAGGTCCCAGTAAGGACCGTATACAGGTATCCGTGCAAACAGCCTTCCCATAAAGCCGCTCCCCTGAAATTTGCTGGCAGAAGGTGTAATCACCAACGAGTAACTTTTTTGTAAGTTTTGCAGGGCAAGATAATTAAGGCCGGCAATAGGTGTTGCAAGTGCTGCATACGCTGCCCAGTGCCCGCTCATCAAAGCCAAACCAAAGTTAATGGAGGCCTCTTTTGCTTCACTGAAAAATAACCAGGTAGCAATAGCGGCAAGGGCCAGCCCGGCATACCAGATAACCAACCCCCTTTTTTCGGAGCTTTTGGCCCAAATTACAATAGAGTGGCTAAGACCAGCAATTAGCAGCAAACCGATGATAGTCAACCAGAAAACTGTTTGTCCATAATCCGGAACAATCACCCGGCGAAGAAAGGGATAGGAGACCAGAACCAGGTATATGTTGAATGGGCTTAACCAGCCTCGCAAAAGAGTGTATGAGGCCAGTTTCTTTCGGGGTACAGGCAGGTGAAGGTAGGGTGCGATTTTGTGGCGCGGCAGTTTCTGCCCTAGCAGCCGCATTAGCTGGTCGGAGAGGAAAAGAACGAACAGAACCGAGAAATAGAGCTCGTGCGCTGAGCTATCCGGATAAAATTCCTGTAAAAAACCTGGCAAAATTCTGGCTAATAAATGAATGTACCAGAGCATGGAAAGCCCTACAAACCCAATGATAAGCTTAATGCCAATGCTTCGCTCAAAATAATGGGCCCGCCGCAAACTCAGCCAGGCATGTTGCAGAAAGGTGAAAAACATTAAATCCTTGCGATAATTTGATTTTAAAACACGGCTGCAAGTATAAGATTTTTTCTGCACAGCAAGACCGTTTTTAATTAATGCTTTACAGATTCAAGCAGACTGGAAAAATTCTTTGCTGGGTTGCGATCAAAATAGGTGTTTTGTTGTTTATCTAAAAACCAAAAACGAGACACATGAAAAAAATAAGCCTATTTCTTTTATTCTTGTTGCCAGTTCTTGCCTTTGCACAGCGCGACTGGAGCGCAATGAACATAACTACCACCGAAGTGGGTCCGGGTGTTTACCGCCTTTTTGTTGGAGAGGGTGTATCCACCGTGCTTTATGTTGGTGAAGACGGCGTAATGCTTATCGATGCCGCCTATGAGCAAACCGCTCCTCAACTAAAAGCAGCCATCGAGTCCATTACATTGCAGCCTGTTAAATACCTGGTAAACACCCATCACCATGGCGACCATGTGGGTGGCAATTATGCCATGGGCAAGGATGCCATCATTATTGCCCACCACTTTGTTATGGATTTCGTTAGCCGCGAGCATCGTGCAGGTGAGCGTGTAACACCAGCTTTGCCAAAGGAGGCAAGACCCGATTTCAGTTTTTCTGATGAATTGAAATTCGATTTTAATAGCCAGACCCTGCAAATGCTTCATTTACCCAAGGGCCATACCGGAGGCGATATCATTATTTATTTTCCGGAAAGCAAGGTGCTGAAAATGGGCGACCTTTTGTTTGCCGATAACTTCCCGTTTGTGGATGTGAACAATGGCGGCGACCCCATGGGGTATGTCAGGAATCAGCAGTTCATACTCGAAAATTATCCCGAAGATTTGACAATTGTTGGCGGACATGGCCCGATTTATACCATGGCGCAACTTCGCGAATACAACAACGCCCTGGTTCAAACCATGGAAGTGGTTCGCAAGGCCAAAGAAGCAGGAATGACTGCCGAACAAATGAAAGCCGACCGCATACTGAAAGAGTGGGAGGACTGGGGGAAATTCTTCATAACCGAAGACCGCTGGATAGATACATTATACCCGGTTTTCTAGTCATTTTACTTTTTTCTTTTCAGGTTCATCAGGATAGGAAATGCCCTTGGAACATCCTGTTCGTATACAATTATGGAAATTTCGTTCGAGGTGGAAATGATTTCGCACACGTTTATGCCTGCCCAGGCCAGATTTTTCAGCAGAAAGTAATACACCCCCGAAACTTCAGTGTTATTCTTTGGAAGGCTTATGATATTTCTGCTTACGGCGGTAAAGTGCTTAACCTTGGGGGCGGATTGGGTATTCATTATGAGGATCCGGCTGCCAACCCGGTGCCCGATTTTGCTTCTTTCTTCAGGCTGGTTGCAAACCATCTTGAAATTTCTCAGGAAGTTAAGGTACACTTTGAGCTGGGAAGAAGTTTGGTGGGGCAATGTGGCTCGCTGGTCACAAAGGTGCTGTATGTTAAAAAAGGACAACAAAAGCAATTTGTGATTACTGATGCAGGGATGACCGAATTGCTGAGGCCGGCACTTTACCAGGCAGTGCATAAAATAGAAAATCCCGACTCTGATGGCCCTCATCAACCTTATGATGTGGTGGGCCCGATTTGCGAATCAAGCGATGTTTTTGCAAAAGAAGTAATACTTCCCAAAACTACAAGAGGCGATATGCTCTTCATTCGATCATGTGGGGCATATGCCCAGTCCATGTCGCTTCGCTACAATCTCAGAAGCCCTGCCCCGGCTTATTTTTTCCGACAAAATGAATTTTTTACAAATCTTTCCAGTAAGGCTGAACTTTCATTTCCTGTTTTTGTTTAGGTTTTAAAAGACAAAAATTAAACAAGCAGATTTATTTGATAACCACCCCTTTTTTATTGCACAGGATTGCTGATAAAGTATTGATTTTTCATATAATTTTGCTGTTTATCAATGTATTTGAAGGAAAATGATTCACATTACCCGCAGGGAAACCTTTAACGCCGCCCACCGACTTTTTAAGCCAGAGTGGGACGATCAGAAAAACCTCGAGGTGTTTGGCAAGTGCTCTAATCCGCGCTGGCATGGGCATAATTATGTGCTGTATATTACCGTGAAAGGGGAGGTTGATGCCGAAACCGGGTTCTTGGTGAACCTCAAGGACCTCAGCCGTATTATCAATCAGTTTGTAATTGAAAAACTCGACCACAAGAACATAAATGTGGAAGTTGACTTTATGGCTGAAAAAATTGCCTCGACCGAAAACCTGGCCATTGGCATATGGGGGCAACTCGAAGAACCGGTGAGTCAGCTTGGGGCAGAACTCCAATGTGTCAGGGTAGATGAAACCGAAAAAAATTCAGTACAGTATTACGGAAAAAATAACCTTAAAAATTAAAGCAATGGCATCAGAAATAAACAGGGAAATGGCCATAGAGAATAAAATGGACGATTACGAAAAGATTGATCTCTATAACCCAAAGAAGATCCAGGCGCTTTCTTCACATTATTACAAGATTCTTGAGCTGGTTGGAGAAGACCCTACCCGCGAAGGGCTTGAAAAAACCCCCGAACGCGTAGCCAAGGCCATGCAGTACCTTACCCATGGTTACGACATTGACCCCAGTGAAATTCTTCGTTCGGCCATGTTTAAGGAGGATTACAAGCAGATGGTGATTGTAAAGGACATAGAGATTTATTCAATGTGCGAACATCATATGCTGCCGTTTATCGGTAAAGCGCATGTGGCATACATTCCCAATGGTCAAATTGTAGGTTTGAGTAAGATTCCCCGGGTAGTCGATGCTTTTGCGCGCAGGTTGCAGGTGCAGGAGCGCCTCACCACCCAAATCAAGGAGTGCATCCAGGAAGCCCTGAATCCCCTGGGCGTAGCCGTGGTAATTGAAGCCCATCACCTATGTATGATGATGCGGGGCATTCAGAAACAAAATTCTGTTACAACCACCAGCGATTTTACCGGCGCTTTTCTTACCGAGAAAACCCGTGCCGAATTCATTCATCTGCTTGGAAGCAGGCTGCATTAAAACTCTTTAGGATAACTGTTTTAGAAAGCGTGCGGATTACCGTGCGCTTTTTTTTATTAAGTATTTCTGTTAATTTGCAGCACATCAGATAGAAATTTCGTAATAGGAAGTATACCATGAAAAAATTTATTACTATGAAGAAACCCACTTTGTTTTTCGCTTTAATTATTTTGCTTGCAAGCATTGCTGCATGCAATAAAGAAAAAAATGCTGAGCCCGACCTTACCCCGAAACCCATTGAACTTACTGCCCGGGCCCACGAGGTGATTGGCAGCAGCAACCAATTTGGGATCGAGCTTTTTACGCGTACAGCCGTGGATGAGGATGGTAACCTGATGTTATCGCCCCTCAGTGCCAGCGTGGCGCTTACCATGGCCCTGAATGGAAGCGGGGGCGACACTTACGAGCAGATGCGCGAAATGCTGGGCTATCCTGCAGATTTGACTTTAACTGAAATTAACCAGGCTTATAAAGGTTTGGTAAGCCAGCTACTCACTGTCGATCCGAAAGTTACGCTTACACTGGCCAATGCCCTTTTTTACCGTCTGGGTTTTCCGGTGAAGCCACCATTTCTAAACACCATGACCACCGATTTTGATGCCCATGTGGAGGGGCTCAATTTTGACCTGCCTTCAGCCATTGATGTAATAAATGGCTGGGCCAGCGATAATACCAATGGAAAGATTCCCCAGGTTATCACCGAGATCACCCCTGAAGCTGTGATGTTCCTTATGAATGCCCTGTATTTTAAAGGCGACTGGACCTACCAGTTTGATGTTTCTGAAACCCAAAACAGGCCTTTCTATCTTGACAATGGAAGCCAGATCAGTGTTCCCACCATGGCCAGCAATGTAATGGCCATGCGCCATTTTGGAAGCGGGTTTGGGGCCATGGAACTGCCCTACGGGCAAACAAACTTTTCAATGGTTGTCATTGTTCCAAATACAACTCTGAATGATTTTTATCCCCAATTTACCCCTGAAGTCTGGCAGGAAATTACTGATGGACTCGATGGACAAACCCAAAGAGTGAAAACAATGGTCACTATGCCAAAATTTGAGTTCGATTATGAGAAGATGCTTAACGATCAGCTTCAGAGCCTTGGCATGGTCGATGCCTTTCTTCCAAATGGGGCAAACTTTTCGGGTATTTCTGACCAGGACATTTTTATCAGCTTTGTGAAGCAGAATACCTTTATAAAGGTTAATGAAGAAGGCACCGAAGCGGCTGCCGTTACAACCATTGGCTTTGAAACGGTTAGCCTTCCCCCAAGTTTCGATGCAAACAAGCCATTTATTTTTGCCATTCGCGAGCGCACCACCAATACCCTGTTGTTTATTGGGAGTGTTATGAACCCAGTGGAATAATCCTTTGCCCGGGTGGGCAATGAATGAAATAAAAAACCGGAATACGCTATTGTTTTCCGGTTTTTCTTTTTGTGCAGGGAAAGACCCCTCCACAGACATACAGAAATACATTAACTTTGTGGCCTGAAATAATTTAACACTACAAAGCGATAGTTTATGAAGAAAGCGTTTGTATTTCCCGGCCAGGGCGCGCAGTTCGTTGGCATGGGCAAAGACTTGTATGATAACTCTGCCGAAGCCAGGGCCATGTTCGAAAAGGCCAATGAGATCCTTGGTTTTCGCATTACCGACCTGATGTTTTCGGGTACTGACGAAGACCTGCGTCAAACCAAAGTAACCCAGCCGGCCATTTTTCTGCATTCGATAATTCTGGCCCACAGCCTGGGTGAGAAATTCAATCCCGACATGGTTGCAGGCCACTCACTGGGCGAGTTCTCAGCACTTGTGGCAGCCCGTGCCCTTAGCTTTGAAGATGGGCTGGTACTGGTGTCGAAACGTGCCACGGCCATGCAAAAGGCCTGTGAAGCGGAACCCTCGACCATGGCTGCCATACTGGGCCTTGATGACGAGGTGGTGGAAGGTATTTGTGCAGGAATTTACGAAGTGGTGGTTCCGGCCAATTACAACAGCCCCGGTCAGCTGGTGATTTCAGGCAGCATTAAGGGCATCGAGATTGCCATGGAAATGATGAAAGAAGCCGGTGCAAAGCGTGCCTTACCGCTCAAAGTAGGTGGCGCGTTCCACTCGCCGCTCATGGAGCCTGCCCGCCAGGAATTGGCTCGGGCCATAAACGAAACCGCATTCAATAGCCCCATTTGTCCTGTGTATCAAAATGTGAATGCCAATGCGGTAACCGACCCTGCGCAGATCAAAGAAAACCTCATTGCACAGCTCACCTCCCCGGTTCGCTGGACCCAGATCATGAAGAATATGATAGCTGATAGTGCCACTACTTTCGTGGAAGTAGGTCCCGGCACCGTGCTGCAGGGGCTGGTCAAAAAGGTTAACAAAGACATTGAAGCTTACAGCGCTTAAACTTTTGGCCAATGATCACTTACCTGCTTTTTATTGCCGGCTTCGTGCTGCTCATATACGGGGCTAAGTTCCTGGTTGACGGAGCGGCATCAATTGCCCAAAAGCATGGTATTTCAAATATTGTCATTGGACTGACTATTGTTGCCCTTGGGACTTCTTCGCCCGAACTGGTTGTAAACCTAATTGCCAGTTTCCAGGGGGCCGACGATGTGGCCATGGGGAATATTCTTGGCAGCAATAATTCTAACATTCTGCTTATTCTGGGTGTCTCAGCCTTGATTTTTCCGATTGCAGTTAGTGTTAATCATAATTGGAGGCGGATTCCTTTCGCCCTGGAAATTCCCATTGCAATTTTTGCTGCTGCCATCATAGGTATACTGGCCAACGACCACTTATTCCGGCGCATGGAAGAGTCTCAAATTGACCGGATTAATGGCCTGATTTTGATCATTTTCTTTTTGATTTTTATGGTGTATGCCTTCAAATATGGGAATGAAGATGCCGAGGATGATGTGAGAATGAAAAGTTATCCTATCTGGAAGGCTTCGCTTATGATACCCATAGGTATTGGCGGCTTAGCCCTCGGCGGGAAGTGGATCGTGGATGGCGCCGTACAGATCGCTGCCTTACTGGGCATGAGTGAAGCCCTGATTAGTCTTACCATTGTTGCCGTGGGCACCTCTCTGCCCGAACTGGCAACCTGCGTGGTGGCTGCCTATAAGAAAAATGCCGGCATTGTGATTGGAAATGTGGTGGGTTCCAACATTTTTAACATTTTCTTCGTGGTTGGTGTAAGTGCCGTAATCCAGCCCTTGAAGTTCAACCTTTCCATGAATTTCGATGTCCTGGTTGGGTTCTTTTCTACAGTCCTGCTTTTTTCTTTTCTTTTCTTCCCCCGGAAAAACATTTTGGAACGCTGGCAGGGAGGCGTCCTGCTATTGCTTTATATAGCCTACCTTTTTGTGCTGATTTTGAAGGAAACCGGCATTATAAATTTTGGTTTTTAAGTTTGCCTGAATACAACAGTTTCTCAAGGGCTGGCTCATACAAAGTTTTTTCGAGCAGTTTAAAGTACTGAAAGCTGTGCATGTCACTCCCAAGGAAGTCGATCATGCCGGCATCGATCAGTTTTTCCGATATTTTCTTGGTGGAAAGCGAATAATATCCCGAAAGGGAAATAGTGTTGAGCTGAAAAAATACCTCCCGGTCCTTCAACTCTTCTAGTTTTGAAAACATCCCGTGCCAGTATACGTAGCGTTCAGGGTGGGCCAGAATTATCTTATAACCTGCCACCTGCATTTCGAATAGCAGTTCGCTAAGGTTTTGCGGAGGGCTGTAGTAGGGCAATTCAATTAAAACGTAATTGTCGCCGAAGGTCATCAGGTTTTTTTCCTTTACCATGGGTGCAAAACCTTCGTCGACCAGGTATTCCGCAACGGCTTTAAATTCAATGTTCAGCCCTGCTTCCTTAATGGCTTTCCTTACTTCGGCCTCGCCTTTGCGGATAATCTGTTCATTGTTTTTGTAAAGGTCGGCCATGATGTGGGGCGTGGTAATAATCTTTCTGAAACCTAGCCCAGTCATTTGTTTCAGCAGTCCCAACACGGTGGGCATGTCGGGCGCCCCGTCGTCGATGCCCGGTATCAGGTGCGAATGCATGTCGGTTACCAGGGGCGACAAGTCAACGGGCTTCTCCAACTTTTTCTTTTTAAACCAATTGCCAAACAGGCTCATAAGCAGGCACTTTTAGGGTGAAAACATGGTGACAATTAGCGTTTTTCGTATTGCTCGCGATAGTAGTTCTGATATTGCCCTGAAGTAACATGTTCGAGCCATTCGTTGTTGTTCAGGTACCAGTCCACTGTTTTACTCAGGCCTTCTTCAAACTGCAATGAGGGTTTCCATCCCAGCTCGCTTTGTAATTTGCTGGCGTCGATGGCATAACGCAGGTCGTGCCCGGCACGGTCTTTCACATATGTGATAAGGCTTTCAGAGATGCCCTGCTCGCGTCCAAGCTTCTTGCCCATGATCTTGCAGAGTAGGTGGATCAGGTCTATGTTCTTCCATTCGTTGTGCCCGCCAATGTTGTATGTTTCTCCGTTTTTGCCCTGATGCATGATCAGGTCAATGGCCTGAGCATGGTCTTCCACATACAGCCAGTCGCGCACGTTTTCGCCCTTACCATATACCGGCAGGGGTTTCATGTGAATGATGTTGTTGATGAAAAGCGGGATCAACTTTTCAGGAAACTGGTTGGGCCCGTAGTTGTTAGAGCAATTCGAGATGACAATGGGCAGGCCGTAGGTGTGGTGGTAAGCCCTTACAAAATGATCGCTTGAGGCCTTAGAGGCAGAGTAGGGGCTGCGTGGGTCGTAGGCGGTGGTTTCGGTAAACAGGCCTTCCTGCCCCAGCGAGCCGTAAACCTCGTCGGTGCTGATATGGAAGAAAAGCTTGTCTTCGAAGGGCCTTTGCCAGAACTTCCGTGCAGCATTGAGCAGGTTCACCGTACCAAGTATATTGGTGTGAATAAAATCGAGCGGGTTGGTGATGCTGCGGTCAACATGCGACTCAGCGGCCAAATGAAGCACCACATCAAAATCGTGCTTTTCAAAAAGCGCGTTGATGGCATCCATATCCAGTATGTCGGCCTTTAGGAAGTGGTAATTCGGTTGGTTTTCAATATCGGTAAGGTTGGCCAGGTTGCCGGCATAGGTGAGGCTGTCGAGGTTAAAAATCTGGTAATCGGGGTATTTCTTCACCATAAGCCGTACCACGTGCGATCCGATAAATCCGGCACCTCCGGTAATAAGTACTTTTTTCATTACAGATAAATTTTTAAGATTCCAGAATGCCTGCAGCCAGGTTTTTTTCCCACCTCCAGGCCGAGGCCATCATTTCATCGAGGCTTTTTTCGGCCCTCCAGCCCAGCTTCAGGTTGGCAAGGGTGGTGTCGGCCCAAACCCTTGGCACATCGCCTGTCCTTCGGCTGGTGATCTCGTAAGGGAGTTTCATGCCGGTAACCCGCTCAAACGCCAGGATGGCTTCCATTACGCTGGTACCTTTTCCTGTTCCAAGGTTAAATACCTCCAGGTTTTTTTTGTTATCGCCTTTGAGCAGACGGTCGATGGCCACCACATGGGCTTTGGCCAAGTCAACCACATGAATGTAATCGCGTATTGCGGTGCCATCGGGCGTATCGTAGTCGTTACCAAACACCATGAGCTTCTGTCGCTTGCCAATGGCGGTCTGGGTGATGAAAGGCACCAGGTTGTTGGGAATGCCAATGGGCAACTCGCCGATCAGGCCACTTTCGTGGGCGCCTATAGGATTAAAATAGCGCAGTAAAATTGCCCTTAGCCCGGCAGAGACAACCGTGTCTTCAATAATCTCTTCGCTTATTTGCTTGGTATTCCCGTAAGGGGAGAAAGCTTTTTTTATCGGGGCAAGTTCAGTGACCGGCAACTCATTTGGCTGCCCATACACGGTGCAGGAGGAGGAAAAGACAAAATTATTGGTTTCGAATTCTTCCATGAAGCGCAGCAGGTTGAGCAGCGACACCAGGTTGTTGTGGTAATATTTCAGTGGAGACTCAACGGATTCGCCCACAGCTTTAAAGGCGGCAAAATGGATGACGCCGGTCAGGTCGTAGTTCTCGCGGAAGAACACCCGCAGGGCTGCTTCGTTGCAAAGGTCGAGCTCGTAAAACCTGGGCTTCTTCCCGCTAATGCGGCCAATCTGTTCAATGATCGTGGCCGTGGAGTTGGAGAGGTTGTCGATAACCACCACCTCAAAACCACTTTGCTGCAATTCGACCACGGTGTGCGAACCAATATAGCCGGTGCCACCGGTAACCAGGATTTTTTCGCCCATTTTTAATTTTTTAAAAACTCCAGTAAGTAAGGTCTTTGATCTTGTTCCTGAAAATACCCTTGATGTCAATGAGGATAGGATTTTCGATTTCCTTCATATAGGCTTTCAGATCGTTTTCCGTAAGGTTGACGTATGGCTTATGGTTAACGGCCACCACCACGGCATCGTAATTGTTTCCTGGATTTTTCACCAGTTCAAAGCCGTATTCATGCTCAATGTCCCTGCTGTTGGCATAGGGGTCAACTACGTCAACCTGCACGCCATACGATTTTAATTCGCACACCAGATCGGCAACTTTCGAGTTGCGGCTGTCGGCCACGTTTTCTTTAAATGTGGCACCCATGACCAGTACTTTGCTGTTCAGTATATTCTTGCCTGCTGCGATCAGCTTTTTTACCAGCTGTTTGGCAGCATAAAAGCCCATGCTGTCGTTTACAAAACGGCCGGAGTTGATCACCTGGGGGTGATAGCGGAATTCTTTGGCCTTATATACCAGGTAGTAAGGGTCAACGCCAATACAGTGCCCGCCAACCAAGCCGGGATAGAAGCGCAGGAAGTTCCACTTGGTGCCGGCAGCTTCGAGAACATCGTAAGTGTTAATGCCCATGCGGTTGAAAATGATGGACAGCTCATTCATCAGGGCAATGTTCACATCGCGCTGGGTGTTTTCGATGATCTTGGCGGCTTCGGCCACCTTAATGCTCGGTGCCCGGTGCACGCCTGCCTTAACGATCAGTTCGTAGGTTTTGGCAATATTGTCGAGGGCTTCCTCGTCGTTGCCCGAAACAACCTTGGTAATAGTGGTAATGGTGTGGTCCTTGTCGCCGGGGTTAATGCGCTCTGGCGAGAAACCTATCTTGAAATCGACTCCCGCTTTCAGGCCAGACATTTCTTCCAGTATTGGGATGCAGTCTTCTTCAGTAGCCCCTGGATACACTGTAGATTCATATACCACATAATCACCCTTCTTCAGGGCTTTGCCCACCGATTTTGAGGCAGCTATCAAAGGCCTCAGATCAGGAAGATTATGGTTGTCGATGGGAGTGGGCACGCCCACAATATGAAAGTTTGCCTTTTTCAGGTCTTCAGCATTGGCAGTAAACTCAATGTCACAACCATCAAAGGCTTCGGCCTGCAGTTCTTCGCTGGGGTCGATGCGGTTGCGCATCATTTCCACACGGTCTTCCTTAATGTCAAAGCCGATCACTTTTATATGACGGGCAAACTCAAGGGCAATGGGCAGCCCAACATAACCTAATCCTATTACCGAAAGGGTGGCTTCCTTCTTCAAAAGTTTTTCGTAAATACTCATCATTTAATGGTTATTGCTATTTCTATTTTGAGTTAATTGTTTATCGCGCAAAGCGTAAATTCGTTCAATGATCTCCACCACTTTCAGGCCTTCAAGGGCATTGGTGGTAATAGTGGTGCTGCCCTTTAGTGTATCGACCACATTCTGAATAATGAAATGGTGGTTGGCGGCGCTGCCTTTGTAAGGGCCGTAGTCGTTGGGTGGCTCGGAAGGTGGCAATTCGGGCATTTCGTAATTTTCCACGTGGCAATACTCCACTTCGTTCATGTATTGCCCGCCGATTTTTACGCTACCCTTACTTCCCACAATGGTAATGCTGCTTTCCATATTTTTGTCCCATACGGCGGTGGAATAATTGATGCAGCCCATGCCACCGTTCACAAAGTTGAATGCAACCATACCGGAGTCTTCAAAGTCGGTAAGTTCGGCGTGGGCAAAGTCGTTGAAAATGCCCTGAATATCTTTAATGTCGCCAAAGAGCCAGTACATGATGTCCACGAAGTGGGCAAACTGGGTAAAGAGGGTTCCGCCATCCAGGTCAGCAGTGCCTTTCCAGCCACCTTTTTTGTAGTAGCGGTGATCTCGGTTCCAGTAGCAATTCACCTGCACCATGTAGGTGTCTCCGAGCGTACTGTTTTCAATCAACTCCTTTATCCAAATTGAAGGAGGGGAGTAGCGGTTTTGCATCACCAGGAATAACTGGCGGCTCACTTGCAATGACTTATAAATGATGGATTCGCATTGTGCCTTGGTGAGGGCCATGGGCTTTTCACAAACCACATGTATCTTCTTGTCAAGTGATTGCAAACAATGCTTTGCATGAAAACCATTGGGAGTGCAAACATTCACTACCTCGATTTCGATACCGCTGTCAAGCATTTCTTCTATCGACTGAAAGAAAGGGGTGTCAAAGGCTTCCAGATCCAATAGTTCGCGGGGTTTTGTGTCGCAAAGCGCTACCAGCTCGGCCTCAGGGTTACGCGCGATCATTTCTGCATGCCGCTTGCCAATATGCCCGCAACCCACCACCGCAAATCGAATCTTCTCAGCCGGCTTTTCCATAAAAATCATTATTAAAAAAACATTAAACCTGGTAAAGACGCAATGCATTGCGTCTCTACAAACCTCAAATCTTAAATCCGCTGGCCAGCGGACACGCCCCAAACCTTTAACCCTAACCCCTAACCTATCTTCCTTACCTTCCCATTTTCCAGCGCGTAGGGCTGCCCGCTTTCGGGGCATTTAGCCATGCCTTTTTCATCAAACTTCAGTTGGTGTCCAAACTCACTCATCCAACCAATTTGTTTGGCGGGGTTACCCACGACCAGCCCAAAGGCTGGCACATCTCTTATCACCACTGCCCCGGCCCCGATAAAGGCAAATTCACCAATTTCGATGCCGCAAACAATGGTGGCATTGGCACCAATGCTGGCCCCGCGCTTTACCAGTGTTTTAACATACTGGTCCTTGCGGACCACGGCGCTACGCGGGTTCACAATATTGGTAAACACCATGGAGGGCCCCAGGAAGACATCATCCTCGCAAATCACACCCGTGTATATAGAAACGTTGTTCTGAACCTTCACGTTATTGCCTAGCACCACGCCAGGTGAAATCACCACGTTTTGCCCCAGGTTGCAGTTTTCTCCAAGCTCGCAGTCGGGCATCACATGCGTAAAATGCCAGATCTTGGTGCCCTTGCCGATTTTACAGCCGGGATCAATGACGGCGGTTTCGTGGCTGAAGTATTCCTTTTCTGCCATTCAGTTTGTTTTTAGCGGTTTACGTATTCGAGCACCGATTCAGTAATATATTTCAACTGTTCGTCGTCGAGTTCGGTATGCATGGGCAGCGAAATCACGCTCTTGCTCAGGGCTTCCGTTACCGGGAAATCGCCTTCCTTGTACCTGGGGTCTGTATAGGCCTTTTGCATATGCATTGGCACGGGGTAATAAACCATGGCTGGAATGTCTTTCGACTGCAAGTGTTCCTGCAGGCCAAACCGGTCAATATTCTGGGTGATCAGGGTGTATTGATGAAAAACGTGGGTTGAGTTGCCAGCACGTTTTGGGGTCATTAGTTTCGGATTGTTTGCAAATGCATAGTCATAATAATCGGCGGCCGCCCGGCGGGCTTCAGCATAATAATCAAGTTTTCTGAGCTTAATGCGCAGGATGGCTGCCTGAATGCTGTCGAGACGGGAGTTAACGCCGATTGAGTCATGGTAGTAGCGAACTTCCATTCCGTGATTAACCAACACGCGCATGCGCTGCGCCAGCTGGTCGTCGTCGGTAAAGATGGCGCCGCCGTCACCATAGCACCCAAGGTTTTTTGAAGGGAAGAATGAGGTGCAACCAATCACCCCCATAGTGCCTGCCTTCTTGGTGGTTCCATCGCTGAAGCGGTAATCTGCCCCAATGGCCTGGGCGTTGTCTTCTATTACGAATAGTTTATGTTCATCAGCTATTTTCAGGATTTTCTCCATATCCGCACATTGCCCGAACAGGTGTACTGGCACTAAAGCTTTGGTTTTCGGGGTAATGGCTTGGCGGAAAGCCTCCGGATCCATATTGAATGTCAGGGGATCAACATCAACCAGGACCGGGGTCAGGCCCAGCAATGCAATTACTTCTACGGTAGCCACAAAAGTAAAGGAGGTCGTGATCACCTCATCGCCGGGTTTCAGGTCAAGGGCCATCATAGCAACCTGAAGAGCATCAGTGCCATTGGCACACGGTATCACATGTTTTATGCCCAGATAAGTCTCCAGTTCCTGCTGAAAACTTTTTACTTCGGGGCCATTAATGTATTGTGTTGACCGGATTACGTTCAGTACGGCGTTGTCGATTTCGTTGCTGATTTTTTCGTATTGACCCTTAAGGTCAACCATTTGTATTTTTCGCATAGAGGGAGTTGGTGGTGGTTTTTAAGTTTTAAATACAGCCTACAAAGATAAAAATTATTCTTTCGGTCAATGACTTTTCAGCGGTAAAACCCGCATAAGCTTTGGGCTTAGGGCTTTTTGTTTTTTGTATTGATATGGCTGACGGGTTCATTCGAATGCCGTATCTTTGCGGCGGCAAAACTCCTTTCTAATGCGGTGGCTCTACCAGTTCTTCATTCTCATTTACCAGGCCAGTGCGGTGATAGCTTCCTGGTTTTCGCCCAAAGCGAGGCTCTGGGGGCAGGGGCGCAAGCGACAGTTTGAAAAAATGAAGTATGCTTTTGCGGAGAAGGATCGCCTGGCATGGTTTCACTGCGCTTCTCTGGGCGAGTTTGAGCAGGGAAGGCCCGTCATAGAAGCATTCCGAATGGAATGCCCCGATTACAAGGTGCTGCTTACTTTTTTCTCCCCTTCGGGTTTCGAAATCCGCAAAAACTATGACAAGGCCGATTATATTTTTTACTTGCCGCTCGATACCCGGGCTAATGTGCGCCGCTTCCTGGATATCTGGAAGCCTTCAGTAGCCATTTTTGTAAAATACGAGTTTTGGTTCAACTACCTTGATGCCCTTCATAAACGAAAAATACCATCTCTGGTAATTTCGGCCAACTTCAGGCCCGAGCAGCATTTCTTTCGCCCTTACGGGAAATGGTTTCGCAGGCAACTGAAAAAGCTGTCCTTCCTATTTGTACAGAATGAAAAGTCGCTTAAGCTGCTTCATCAGGCAGGTATTTTAAATGCGGCCATTAGCGGCGACACCCGCTTCGACAGGGTGGCAGCCATTGCCGAGCAGCCCGCTGACTTTCCGCAGTTCGACAGCTTCGCGCGCGAAAGCCAGATACTTGTGGCGGGAAGCACCTGGCCGGCCGACGAAGCCTTGCTGCTACCCCTGATCAACGATCCGGCAGGGAAGCTGAAGTTTATCATAGCCCCCCACGAAATTCAGGCCCAGCACATTCAAAACCTCAAAAAGCAAATTAAGGTTCGTACCGAAATCTTTTCTGAGCTGTCAGGCAATGTGTCTGCCGATACCCGTGTGCTGATTATCGACCGCATCGGCATATTGTCGGGCCTTTACAGCATGGGCAGCATGGCCTATGTTGGCGGAGGATTCGGCCGTGGCATCCACAACATTCTGGAGGCGGTAACCTTTGGCCTGCCGGTGTTTTTCGGGCCTCGATATCAGCAATTTGCCGAAGCCCTGGAACTGAAGGAAAGGGGAGGGGCTTTCCCCGTGCAACAAGGAAAGGATCTGTTGCAGGGCGTTAATGAATTTCTTCAGCAACCCCAAATCCTGCATCAGGCCTCGTTGATTTGCAGAAAGTATATCGAAGAGAAAAAAGGTGCCACCGTTACCGTTGTTGAGTTTTTAAAGGATAAGCTGCTCTGAGCCCCTGCTTGGGTAATTTCCATACCAGACTTTTTTTTCTTGGCAGATTTGGCTAATTTTATGGGTTGTTTTTATCCGGTTGGGGTTTGCCGATACAATCTGATTTCTCTGAAAAATTAAAAAACAATTACTATGAATTTCTTTTTGAAAGTACTGGTCTCTTCGTTTGCAGTTATCATTGCTTCTTACCTTCTTCCCGGAGTGCATGTGCCCAATTTTGTCACTGCGCTTTTGGTGGCCTTTGTGCTGGGCGTGCTTAACATGCTCCTTAAGCCGGTTCTTGTGGTGCTCACCATCCCTGTAACTATTCTCAGCCTGGGTCTTTTTCTGCTGGTTATCAATGCCTTTATTGTGCAGCTAACGGCTTACTTTGTTGGTGGTTTTGTGGTCGATAGTTTCTGGTGGGCTTTGTTGTTTAGCATAATCCTTTCGGTAGTTACCTATTTCCTGGAAATCCCAGTTAAACCCCGGCCACCTCGCCATCGGGATTATTAGTATTGACAAACGTTTGGGCAGTTTTTTCTTTGCCTGGTTATTTCTTGGCACGTAAATTGGTTTTGCATGGGCGAATACGTTTCACTAAATAATGGAGGACAACGCAATGAAAAAACTAATGATGATCTTCGCCCTGATGAGCCTGGCCCTTTCGCTGGCCGCCTCTCATCCAAACCCTTCCGAACTGATCATTTCGCTACACGATGGTGCTGCTTTTAACATTACCATTGGCGACCGTTCATACAATCATCAGCGTACATCCTATACCATTTCCGATTTGCGTCCCGGACGGCACTTTGTTCGGATTGTAAGGTACGACCGGTTTTTCAATGGGCGTGTATATGTGCTGGGTGCTCCGCGGGTTGTTTTTGCCGATTATGTAAGGGTTCCGGCCCGCTCCCGCATTGTGGGGCGTATCGACCACCGCAGCCGCTTTGTTGAGGTTGAGCGCATGGCCCTCCGGCATGCTCCTGCACCCCCTCCCGCACATTATCCGCCTGCTTACCACCCGGGTTCATTTCGGGTAGCAATGAGCCCCCAGGCCTTTGCAAGCCTAAAAGCCACTCTGGCCACCACCCGCTTCGAAAGCAGCCGGCTCGACATTGCAAAGCACGCCGTTTCGCGCAGCAACGTGAGCTCCTTTCTGGTAAAAGAAATGATGGACTTGTTCTCCTTCGAGTCGAACAGGCTCGAACTGGCCAAATATGCCTACGGACATACCATCGACCCGCAGAATTACTTCCTGGTGCATCGGGCCTTCCGCTTCAACAGCAGCACCCGCGAACTAAACAGGTTTATTGCGGCAAACTACTAATACATTACCTTTATAAATAAAAAGCACTATGAAGCAAAAAGCAATCACTGTATTGTACTTGCTGCTGACCCTGGGCCTGGCGGTTCAGGGTCAGTCTTTGCAGGTACGCTCCGAAATGAAAGAGGCCACCGTGTTCTTTCAGGGCGCTCAGCTCACCCGCGAAGCCCAGCTAAGGGTGCCGGCCGGTATCAACGAACTGGTGTTTAGTCACCTTCCACTCGACATCGACGCTTCGAGCATACAAGTTAAGGCCAGCGGCATGCTGACCATTTTATCGGTGAGCCATCGTACCAATTTCCTTGAAAGCCCCGAGCAAAGCCGCGAGATCCGCATGCTGGAAGATAGCCTGAAGCTCTACAAGACCCAGATCGACCTGAATCGTTCCCTAATGAAGGTTTATGAGGAAGAAGAAGCCTTGCTGGCCGCCAATCGTTCGCTGGGAGGCAGCGAGCGGGGTGTGCAGGTGGCAGAGCTCAGGGCTGCAGCCGACTTTTTGAGGCAGCGCCTGCAAGAGATCAAAACCAACTCGCTGAAAGTGAAGCAGGAGGTTGAAAAAGACGAAGAGCGTCACACGCGGATTTCCCAACAGCTCAATCGCTTGCGCGGAAGGGCTTCCAGCCGCATGGGCGAGGTGGTGGTGCAGGTTTCGGCAAATTCGGCGGTAAACGCTGCCTTTATCCTCACCTACAATACTTTTTCGGCCGGCTGGAACCCGGTGTACGACATTCGCGTGGCCGACATTGACCGCGACCTGGAGCTCTTGCTCAAAGCCAATGCTTATCAGAATACCGGCGAAGACTGGAATAACGTAAGGCTGACCTTCTCTACCGGCGACCCGAGGCAGTGGGGCCAGAAACCCCAGCTTTCGCAATGGTTTCTCAGGTTTGATGAGGAAATCGCAATAAGGGGATATGGCACCCAGAGAAAGATAATGGAACTCAATGAAACGGTGGTTTTTGATGCCGAAATGGTTCCGGGCATAGCAACAGCTCAGTCGGTTGCCGACTTTGTTCAGGTGCAGGAAGGCCGCGTTACCAGGGAGTTTGTGGTAAACACGCCCTACAATCTGCCTTCGGGCGGCGACCGACGGGTGGTGGAATTGGAAAACAATAGCCTGCCTGCCCTGTATGAATATTTCGTGGTGCCCAAGCTCAATCCCGATGCCTTCCTGGTGGCCCGCTTGCCCGACTGGCAGCAATATGCTCTGCTGCCTGGCGAAGCAAACATGTTCTTTGAGGGCACTTTTCTTGGGAAAACCTTCATCGATCCGGGTATAACCACCGATACCCTGGAGCTTTCTCTTGGCCGCGACCGCAATATAGTGGTGAAGCGCGAACGCATGAAAGACCAGAGCCGGAGAAGTTTCCTTGGTAATAGAACAACCGAGACTGTAGGATGGGAGATCAGCGCGCGTAACAACAAGCGGGTGGCTATTATCCTTAATATTCAGGACCAGGTGCCGGTTTCAACACAACAGGATATTGAAGTTTCGTTGGAAGAAATGTCGGGAGCACAGTACGACAGGGAACGTGGATTTGTGACCTGGAGGCTGGAATTGGCCCCCGCCCAAACACAGCAGCGAAGTCTTCGGTATTCGGTTCGGTATCCCAGAAATAAAAAGATTACACTGGAATAAAAAAAGAGGAGGCCCCGGCCTCCTCTTTTTTATTTAAGCATATCCTGAAAAAGCTTTTCCAGCTTATTGAGCTTTGGAACAATCACAAACTGACAATAAGCTTGGTTTGGATTATTTGCAAAGTAATTCTGATGATAATCTTCGGCTTGGTAAAAAGCTTTGAATTCAGTTATTTCTGTAACAATGGGGTCATTCCATATCTTTTCCTTGTCGAGGGCATCTATTGTCCTTTCCGCCAACTCTTTCTGTTGCTGGCTGTGATAAAAAACTACCGACCGGTATTGTGTGCCAACATCAGCACCCTGACGGTTGAGGGTCGTCGGGTCATGCGTTTTGAAAAAGATTTCGAGTAATTGAAGGTAGCTGACTTCTTCGGGGTTGAAGCGAATCTGAATTACCTCGGCATGACCGGTCATTCCACTGGTAACTTCCCGGTAGGTAGGATTGGAAATCTTTCCGCCCGAATAACCGGATACAACACTGTGCACGCCCTGCACCCTCAGAAAAACGGCTTCGGTGCACCAAAAACATCCGCTGCCAAAAGTGGCAGTTTCAAGTAAGGCCGTATTATGGTGATTTAGTTCTGACATATCTTCCGTGGTTTTTGAGTGAATCGAATTTTGGCTGCAGCCACCCGCGAGCAGCGAAAAGATCAAAACAAATAGCTTCATAAAAATTAAATTTTAAAAAGGAACTTCGGGTGATGGCAAAAATTTGCTGCTGAAGCAGGAAATTCTGCAACAGAAAAACAACAAAACCGGCCTTTTGTTTCAGGAAAGCGATCAGGCCATACGTTCAATCAGGAAGCGGTAGTCTTTTTCACTCAGTTTGTGGTGCGAGCCATTTACCTTGTTAAGCCGCATAATCTCAAACAGGTCGTCGAGCTCTTTCGGCGAGGCATCAACCTCCGCTTGCGACAGGCGCACGGGGCTGCCCAGCATCTTGAAGAAATACTCGAATTTATAAATGGTATCTTCGGTGCTGTCGCAGCCAAACAATGCCGAGCCAAGCTCAATAATTCTTTCGGGGAGGCGATCTTTTTGCAGCTTAAGCCAGGCCGGATAAACAATAGAAAGGGTGGCGCCATGGGCCAGGTCCCATTTAATGCTCAGCGTGTGTCCTAAATCGTGAACTCCCCAATCACCCGATTTTCGCCCGGGCATTGTCATTCCGTTCAAAGCGCAGGTGGCGGCATACATAATTCGGGCGCGCAGATCGTAGTTGTCGGGGTCGATCATCAGCTCCGGCCCGTATTTCATGGCTTCCTGAATGATGGCAATAACAAAACGGTCGGAGAGGCTGGCGTCGCCCTCGCCAAACCAGGCTTCCAGGGCGTGGGCAACCAGGTCGATGGTGCCGTATGCAGTGTAATTGGCTGGCACGCTGCGAGTATAGTCCGGATCGAGAAAGCTGTGTTTGGGAAACATCAGTTTGTGGCCGTAGCCGATCTTTTTCTTGTGGCGGTCGCTCTGCACCACAGCCACCGAGTTCATCTCGGTGCCGGTGGCAGCCAGGGTTAGCACACTGATGAGCGGAATGGCCGCCTGAGGCTTTTTGCTGCCCTCGAGAAACTCCCAACCTGAATGATCTGCCGGAATGGTTATGGCGATGATCTTGGCGCTGTCGATCACACTGCCGCCACCAACGGCCACTACAATGTCGACTCCATGCTTGCGGCCCAGGGCTGCGGCGGCATCCACATCTTCAATAATTGGGTTCGACTTTATGCCGTCGAATTCAAAAACTTCTACACCGGCATCTTGCAGGCTCTGAAGGGTTTGATGGTATGAGCCGTTCTTTTTTACCGAACCTTTTCCATAAACGAGCAGGGCTTTCTTGCCATATTCTGAGGCGGCTGCCCCAAGCTTTTTTACCACACCCTGGCCAAAGTGCAGTTTAACGGGGTTAAATATTACGAAGTTTTCCATTTGGGTCATTTTAATGAATGGATAACAAACCTAATGGTTTTTAAGAAATATAGCAAATCGGCAAGGCTTTCTTTTATTCAAAAAAATAGAGAAAGTCTGAAGGTAAGAAGCAGGATTTTTTTAATTTTATGCCTTCATTGGCGCAAAAGGTGTTTTTTAAAAAACATACCCCGGGCCATATTTTTTGAAACTGAAAAAGGAGAAAAGATGACAACACCTAAGATTAAAGGAACCATTGGAATTTTAACAGGTGGGGGTGATGTCCCCGGACTTAACCCTGCTATAAGAGCCATTACCATTCGTGCTTTGCGCGAGGGATACCGCGTAATTGGGATCCGTCGCGGCTGGGCGGGTATTATGGAAGTGATACGCGACAAAAAAGCCGACAACAGCCAGAATTTCATTGAACTTTCGGAAGACATTGTTAATCGTGCTGGCCGAACCGGAGGTACATTCCTGCACAGTTCGCGCACCAGGCCAAGTCATGTTCCTTTGAAACATGTTCCCGAAATGCACAGGGATAAATATCAGGCCGAAATTAACGACCTCACCCCTGAGGTGTTGAAAAATATTGATTTTATTGGTATTGACTTCCTGATACCAATTGGTGGCGACGACACCCTGAGCTACTCGGTAAGGCTTTACAAAGAAGGCGTGAAAGTGGTGGCTATTCCCAAAACAATGGATAATGACGTGCCCGGAACGGACTACTGCATTGGGTTCAGCACCTGCGTTACGCGTACCATTCATATGACCAACCTTTTACGTACCTCGGCTGGTTCGCACGAGCGAATCCTGGTCATTGAGGTGTTTGGTCGCTATGCCGGCTTTACGGCCCTGTTGCCCACCATGGCCGGCGCTTCCAATCGTTGCGTGATCCCAGAATACAAATTTAAGATCGAACACCTGACAGAACTGCTGGTTCAGGACAGGCAGAAAAACCCAAGCAAGTATTCGGTGGTACTGGTTTCTGAGGGTGCCGCATTTGAAGGAGTGGATATGATGTTCTCCAATATGGAAAAGGATATGTTCGGACATGCCAAACTGGGGGGCATTGGTGATGCCGTTTCGGCCAAGATTAAAGAGGTAAGTCCTCAATTTAACAATGGTCGCCGGGTTGAAACTATTAATCAGCATTTAGGCTACCTGGTCCGCTCAGGTGACCCTGACGCCATCGACAGCATTGTGCCAATGGCATATGGTAACCTGGCCCTAGACCTGGTGCTTAAAGGAATTCACGGAAGGCTTGTGATTCTGAAAAACGGCCGCTATGATAATATGCCCGTTGATATTGTTACAAGTACAAAGAAGCTTATTGACCTTGAAAAGCATTATAATACCGACCGCCTGCGTCCGGTTTACGAATCATTTATTGATAAGCCGCTTTTCCTTATTTAGCACTGTAAGGTTTTTTCTTGAAAAAGCGCAGCCAATAGGTTGCGCTTTTTTTTTAGAATTCCATTAAAAGCTGCACTTACATAATTCCCTGGGGTTCTTTTCATTTCTGCCAGGTATTCGAATACGGTCAATTGGTCGTTGAAAAACGGACATAAATCAAGTGAAAAGAACTACAATAAATTTTACAAAAAATTGTAATTCAAACAAATAGAAAGAGAGGCCTGTTTTTGAATAAATAATTTTCAATTCATTGTCTAGCAACCAAATTTCATTAAAAGAACAACAATTATGAAAGCGAGTTCGTCAAAAAAAGGAATCAGGATGGTAAAGGTTTTCCTGATGGCTGAAGTCGAGCTAAGTGGTGCCAGTGATATGCGGGTTTCTGCAGCGGAAAAAGTCATTGGAAAGGCCAGCGGAGCGTCTTCCCTTTACGTGACCGGAAATGCTTCTGTTGACGTAATGATCAGCGGTGCTTCAAGTGTTTCGAAGAGATAAGGCTTTTTAAATCCCCGTGTAGGAATTTCCTCTGAAAGGGCTGACAAAAAAAATCCCGCCTGCAGGCGGGGTTTTTTTGCGGAGAGAGAGGGATTCGAACCCCCGGAGGTATTACCCTCAACGGTTTTCAAGACCGCCGCAATCGACCACTCTGCCATCTCTCCGCGGCAAAAGTACTAATTTTTTCTTTTTCCCAATAAAAATTTCTTTAGAGGCATGTCCTTTAAAAACCTTATTTTTACAGGCGTTTGTGATTGAGCAACTTGCCGAAAATGGTTTCCTTTATGACAAAGCCCAGGGTAGCGGTAGTGATATTAAACTGGAACGGGAAATCCTTCCTGGAAAAGTTCCTGCCATCGGTCCTTGAGAACAGTCCCGAATGGGTCGACCTTGTCATTGCCGACAACGCCTCCACCGACGATTCCCTGGCTTTTCTCTCGGCTTGGTACCCCGGATTAAGACTAATACATCTCGAGCAAAACCTGGGCTATGCCGGGGGCTACAATGCCGCCCTTGAAAAAATCAAGGCCGACTATTTTGTGCTGCTCAACTCTGATATTGAAGTGCCGCCCAACTGGATTGAGCCTGTTATCGAATACATGGAGGCCCATACGCAGGTGGCCGCTGCCCAGCCGAAGATTCTCTCGTGGCAGCAGCACACCCATTTCGAGTACGCCGGGGCTTCAGGCGGTTTTCTCGATGTGCTGGCCTATCCCTTTTGCCGGGGGCGGGTGTTTGGGCAGCTCGAAGCAGACCAGGGGCAATACAACCAACCGTTAACTGTTTTATGGGCCACCGGGGCATGCCTGTTCGTGAGGGCAAGTGCTTTCTGGGAGGCAGGTGGCTTCGATGCCCGCTTTTTTGCGCATATGGAAGAAATTGACCTTTGCTGGCGCCTGCAAAACAAGGGATGGGAAGTGGCCGTGGTGCCAAAGGCACAGATTTTTCATGTGGGAGGCGGAACCCTGCCCAAGTCCAGTCCTTTCAAAACTTTTCTGAATTTCCGAAACAGCCTCTGGCTGCTGGCCAAAAATATGCCCGCACGGTATTTTTACCCTCTGTTGCCAGTAAGGTTGGGGCTTGATGTTGTAGCGGCAGTTAAATTCCTGCTTAGTGGGCACTTTGCTGATGCCTGGGCTGTTGGCAAGGCCCACCTTGCATTTTTCCGGCACCTTCGTGAAATGCGTTACCGGGGTAATGGAATTCCCAAAATATTGCCCACCGGCATCTACAAGGGCAGCATTGCTTTTAGCCACTTCATCAGGAGAAAGATGACCTATGGCGACCTGAACCAGGCCCGGTTCTCAGGAAAAAATTAAAGTGTTTTTTCGGCGTATTTATTCCGGTTTGATGAAGCTCTGCACAGACAGGCGGTAGCTGTCGAGGCCGAAGCCCGAAACGCAGCCGGCACAGTTGGGCCCGATAAGCGAGCGATGCCTGAAATCTTCGCGGGCAAAAATGTTGGAAATGTGCACTTCGATCACCGGCGTATTAACGGAAAGAATGGCATCGGCCAGTGCCACGCTGGTGTGGGTGTAGCCGCCCGCATTAAGAATAATGCCGTCGTAGCTGAATCCAGTTTCGTGTATCTTGCTGATAAGCTCCCCCTCAATATTGCTTTGGAAAAAATCAAGTTGAAGATTCGGAAACCACTTTCTCAGTTTTTCAAGGTAATCTGTAAAGAATTCATTTCCGTAAACCGATGGCTCCCTGCTGCCTAGCAGATTCAGATTGGGTCCATTGATAATGATCAACTTCATGGTTTATTTTTTTGCAAATTAAGGAAATTAAGTTCATCCGGCCTAATTTTTACTTGCTGAAATAAATTTCTTAACTTTGTAATGCTTATCAGAAATAGGGGTGCCCCAAACGACGGGCTGAGATCAAACCCATTGAACCTGCTCCGGGTAATGCCGGCGAAGGGAAGGGATGTAAACAAAGAGCGGGCTTTTGCCTCTATTATCCGCTCAATGTTTAACACAAAATTCTAATTTTAAATGAAAAGAAAATTGCTGACATTGGCACTTTGCCTGGTCATGCCATTGCTGGTGATGAGCCAGCCTTTGCTGGAAGGTCGCGTTTTTGACCTGACTGACCAGACGCCCCTGCCCGGGGCCAATATCGTGGTAAAAGGAAGCTATAAAGGCGTTTTTGCCAACGAAAACGGACGTTTTGCTCTGCAGCAGCTTCCTGCAGGCGAGCTTACCCTTCAGGTTAGTTTTCTGGGCTATGAAACCCGTGAGCTAGTGGTTTTGCTACCCGTTTCCCGGCCGCTTGAAATAGGTCTGGAGCGGACTGCCACCCTTACCGGTGAAGTGGTGGTAGTTGGGCTTAGGGCCGATGGCCGCACCCCGGCAACCTATACCAATGTTTCTGGCCAAGAACTTTCGGCACGCAACCTGGGGCAGGACCTTCCGTTTCTGATCAGCCTCACACCTTCGGTTATCGTCAGCTCCGACGCCGGGGCAGGGGTGGGCTACACCTGGATGAAAGTGCGCGGAAGCGACGACACCCGCATAAATGTAACCCTGAACGGGGTGCCGCTCAACAACCCCGAATCGCACGGGGTGTGGTGGGTCAACACACCCGACATAGTCACCTCGGTCGATAATATGCAGATCCAGCGTGGGGTGGGGCTCAGCACCCATGGCGCCGGGGCATTCGGAGCTACCATTAGCCTGCAGACCAAAGGCCTGCGCGAAACCACCTATGCCGAAATAGAAAACGCCTTCGGCGCTTTCAACACCATGAAAAACAGCGTGACCTTTGGCACCGGACTGCTCCGCAACAAGTGGGCTTTCGATGGCAGGCTCTCCAAAATTTCGTCCGATGGCTACGTGGATCGTGCCACCTCCGATCTGAAAAGTTTTTACCTGTCGGGCGGCTATTATGGCAAGAATACCATTGTTAAAGCCATTACTTTTTCGGGAACCGAAAAGACCTACCAGGCCTGGAACGGGGTGCCAGGCTACCTGCTCGAAACCAACCGCACCTACAACCCTTCGGGCCTGTATTTCGACAGTGATGGCAATGCGCGGTTTTATGATAATGAAACCGACAACTATCAGCAGGATCATTTTCAGCTGCATCTCTCGCATGCCTTCACTCCCGGGCTCACTGCCCACACCGCCTTTCATTATACCAAAGGCAGGGGCTTTTACGAGCAATACCGCTACAACGAGCGTTTCAGCCGCTATAATCTGCCCAATGTAGTTATTGGCGAACAGACCATTAGCCGCAGCGACCTCATTCGCAGGCGCTGGCTCGACAATGACTTTGCTGGCTTGGTTTATTCGCTCAACTACAACTCTTTTTCGGCCCTCTCCATGACCTTTGGCGGCGGCTACAACATATACAGCGGCGATCATTTTGGTGAAATCATCTGGGCTCGCTACGCGGAGCATGCCAGCTTGGGGCACCGCTACTACGACAATGATGCCCTCAAGAAAGACTTTAACACTTTCGTAAAAGCAAGCTACGAGTTGCTGCCGGGCATGAACCTGTTTGCCGACCTGCAATACCGCTTCGTTGACTATACCTTCGAAGGGCCGGCATGGGTGCTGGGAGAAGTTTTGCCTCTGGACCAGAAAGTGAACTTCAACTTCTTTAATCCCAAGGCCGGTGTGAACTGGGCGTTCAGCCCCTCGAGCACGATATATGCCTTTGCCGGCATCGGAAACCGAGAGCCTGTGCGCCGCGACTTCACCGAATCTTCGCCTGATAGCTACCCTCGCCACGAAACCCTACGCAATATTGAGTTGGGATACCGCTTCCAGGGTAGGCGCTCGCTGCTGGCTGCCAACCTATACATGATGGATTACAAAGATCAGCTGGTGCTTACAGGGCAGATAAACGATGTGGGCGGCTTTACCCGTACCAACATCGAAAACAGCTACCGGGCCGGCATTGAATTCGAGGCTGGCTTTATTATTAGCCCGCAACTGCGCTGGCAGGGCAATGCCGCATTCAGCCGTAACAAGATCGATCTTTTTGTGGAATATTCTGACGCCTACGATAACGACTGGAACTGGACAGGCTACGACGAACGGGAGTACCGCGACACTGACATCGCTTTTTCGCCCTCGGTAGTGACCGCCAGCAGCTTTTTCTGGGAACCGCTGAAAGACCTTTTTATTGGCCTCAGCAGCAAATACGTGGGCAAGCAGTATATCGACAACACCATGAGCGAAGAGCGCATGCTAAACGGCTACTTTGCGAATGACCTGCAGTTTAACTACTCATTCAGGCCGGGCATGATAAGGGAGATTGAGTTGATGCTGCAGGTAAACAACCTCTTTAACGAACTATACGAAACCAACGCCTGGATTTACAAGGGTGTGGTAGGCGACCAGGGAATGATAACCATAGAAGATGGTTACTTCCCCCAGGCCGGAAGGCATTTAATGGTAGGAATAAATCTTAAATTCTAAAAGGAGAGCCTGTTGTCAATCTCTTTTTAGTTCTATTCTTCCGGAGGCTCCGGCTTAGGTGGTTTTTCAGGAATGGTCTCGTCAACGCCGGTGTCTTCCACCTCCAGTTGGCGGTGGGTAGAGTAATTGCGCCACTTTTCAAGAGCCTGCAAAAAGTCGGCAGGCAGTTCGGAGTCGAAAAACATGGGCTTTCCGCTAATGGGATGCTTAAAACCAAGGGTCTTTGCATGCAGGGCATGCCGGGGAATAATGTTGAAGCAGTTGTTTACAAATTGCTTGTACTTGGTAAAGGTGGTGCCTTTGAGGATTCTGTCACCTCCGTAGGTTTCGTCGTTGAAAAGTGGATGGCCGATATGCTGAAAATGGGCCCGGATCTGATGGGTTCGGCCAGTTTCAAGTTTGCATTCAACCAGTGTGACATATCCGAAACGCTCCAGCACCCGGTAATGAGTTATGGCGGGTTTTCCAAATTCGCCGTTTGGAAATACGTCCATCACCTTGCGGTTTTTCAGGCTGCGGCCGATATGTCCGGTTATGGTGCCCTCATCAGGCAGGTCGCCCCAAACGAGTGCGTTGTAAATGCGGTCAATCTTGCGGTCGAAGAAAAGCTTGGCCAGGCGTGTCTGGGCCAGCTCACTCTTTGCCACCAGCAAGATGCCCGAGGTATTCTTGTCGATGCGATGTACCAGACCGGGTTTAATGTCTTCGTCGTTTTGCCGGGGCAAATTGCCAAAACGATGCACCAGGGCATTCACCAGGGTGCCGGTGTAGTTGCCGTAGCCCGGATGCACCACCATGCCTGCCTCCTTATTGATCACGATAAGGTGGTCGTCTTCAAACAGCACATTTATGGGGATATCCTGCGGGATAAGTTCTATTTCGCGTGGCGGGTAGGCCATTACGATGCTAATCACATCGCCGGGCTTAACCTTGTAATTGGCCTTTACGGGCTGCTCGTTTGCCAGGATATTGCCTGCCTTGGCGGCCACCTGCACTTTGTTGCGGCTGGCGTTCTCTATGCGGGAAGTCACGTACTTGTCGATACGCAGCAATCCCTGCCCGCGGTCAACCACAAAGCGGTAATGCTCGTACAACTCCTGCTCTTCGCTTTCTTCTTCGGGGCCTTCCAGTTCCGGAAGGTCTTTTTCGTCCATCATTATGGGGATGTTTTTACCGGGCAATAATAAATCGGTCCGACTGGCTGCGGTAGCTCTGCGGGTGGGTAATGCGAAGGAGGTACATGCCATTGCTCAGGTGCCCCACATCGAGCTGGGGAGTGTATTCCTGCGACAGCAGCAGGCGGCCCTGAAGGTCAAATACCTCCAGCCTCACCTCAGAAGAATACATTTCGGCTTCGCCTAGCTTGATATTCAACAGGTTGTTTCGCAATGGGTTGGGATAGATATCCACTCCCAGACTGCCCGGTGGCTCGCTCACGGAAACTGTTGCGGGCTGCCCGAAATATGGCCTGATCATCAAAGCTCCTTCGTAGATGGAAGGAACCCAGTCGTTTCCAACCTTATAAAAAATATTTTCACCAGCCTGGCTGCTTGCATCGTACCCAATATTGAGGAAGCCGTCGCCCAGCTGTTCCCAGCCTACGTAAATGGTGCCTGAAACCGCCAGGGGCTCATCAAGAAAATAGGTGGCAAACCCATTAAGATTATCTTCAAAATCAGGTGTGAGCGCCTCCGACTGGTAGAGGATCTCTTCCGGATCAAGGTTGCTCCAAACCGTCAGATAAAACGGCTTCACATTGTCGTCGTTCAGGGTGCGGTTAAAGAAAAACTGTATTGCCTCCAGGTTGTCGCCCTTGCCCAGGACGAACCTGTATGCCCCTTTGGCGTTGAGACCCACCAGCCCGTAGCCGCTCTCAGGAACGCCATCATCGTAGGCATAGAAATTATCGAAAATTTGGTTGAAAACGATGGTGTCGTTGCGCTGGTAGCTATCGCCGGCTGCCCCTTCGCGCACCACATGAATCACCTTGAAGTGGCGTTTTTCGGCAGGAGCCGTGGGCAATGGGTTCTGAATGACAATGGGGTTGGTGTGAGGCTGATAGCTCTGGTAGCCATCCACAGTAAAGGGCGCAATATTCCATGTGCCGCCCGAATAGGTCCGAATGTTGTTGCCCACCTCATCCTGTATGAAATAGCGGTACACATAGTTGTACACAATGCTCCCCAGGTTGGTGATCTTTAGCTCCAGGTTGTTTTTGAGGTGGCTTTGCGGATTTACGATATAGTGCGACCACGGCATGGCCGTGTAGTTTTTGAGAAGGGATTGTGCCGGGGCAGCAAAGGCAATGTCGAAATAGGTGGTTTGTTGTTCGCTGCGGCCCTGGTCGAGCAACAAATAGTCGATGTTCCAGATGTTGTTGTTCCCTGCCATGTTGGCGGGAGTCTTTGAAGCCGTTAACGGAAAGCTCGAATAATTTTTTATCCTGAACTGGAAGTCGTCGCGAAAAAATACAGGGTCGGTAATGGGAATGGCTGCCCTTTTAAAATAGGGAAAGGTATCATTGGCAAATGCGCTGAGGGTTTCGCCCTCTGCACGCCATACCGACTGCCAAAAGTCGGGCACCCATTCTGTTTCCCCTTCATCATTTTCCTGGTAATAGCCGGGTGTGCGCAAAAATTCCACCACCAGCGAATCGCGATCGCGCGGGGCGCTGCCATTGCCCTGGGGTTGATAATAAAAAGTAAGTAACACATTATTTGCCGGGCTAAGGCCGCCCATTAATATTTGCTGTGAGGTAAGCCGGTCGGCCACAAACTGGAATGGGTTTTCTTCGGCCTCCGGGTAAATCATGCCATACTGGTCGAGGGCATCGAAGGTGGCAACGCCCACGGTTTTGGGGTGTACAGCAAAACTGCTGTTAATAAAGGCAAAGCTGTCAGTCCACAGTGTCGGGTCAGGGTAGGGGCCGGGGTGGGAGAAGTCGTCGCGGAAAGGCAGTTGCACCTGCTGCAGGGCGCCCGACTTAATGCCGGGACTGCGTTCGGTGGCAGCTTTTTGCGGGTTGCTCATCAGGGGCAGCAGTACCTCCTGGGCCATAGCCGAAGCACCCCAGAGCAACATTAACAAAAAAACGGTGAAGGCTCTATTCATGCAATTTCTTTTTTCAAAAATTCCGGGAGGTGATTTTCCCCGAAAGGGGCTGTCAAAACTGATCTACCGGGCGGTACCACACATCGACCTTCGTACCTCTCCTGATCAGTCCCTCCTGGTCGTATTCAGGCTCCTGCCTGTAAGCCCTGGCATCCTGTCTGGAAACGTTATTTTCGAAGGTTTCATTGCCCAGCTCGAGCGAATTTTCTGTCAGGGTTTCTCTCACCTCCTCGGGGCTTTTGCCGTAAAGCAATGGAATAGGCATGGTCAGCAGGCTCTCCAGGTATTCCTCGAAATCGAAGCGGCTGGCCGAGCGGTACACCAGATTAATGGAACTTCCCGCCTGCAGGTGCTGCCTGCGCGAGGTCGGGTCGGGCATTTGCTGGTATACGGTCGGGTCTTCAGCTTCACCATCGAGAAATTCTTCGGTGCCCACGTTGAGCGAGAGGGAGCTGAGGGTGGCAATGGCTTCGTTGCGGCTTTTGCCGATGAGCAAGGGCACTGCCACCATAGCTTCGCCCAGGCCCCGGCCAATAACCAGGTCGATGGCGGTGCCTTTCTCTACCAGGGTGCCGGGTTCAAGGTTTCCCTGGTTGAATTTCTGCTGCAACACCGCATTTTGTGCAATATCGTGCCGGTATTCCATATTTCCCACCTCCAGCCCGTAGGCTTCGAGCAATGCCATGGCTTGTCGCATCGAAAGGTCGGTAAGATCGGGCATGGGCACCATCTCGGGCAACACCGCAATCTTGGTGAGATAAATAGTACGGTTTTTCTTTACTTCTATGCCCGGGGCGGGGTCCTGTCCGGCAATGGTGCCCTTGGGCCGTTCGTCGTCGAAGATCGAATCGTTGACCGTATAGCGCAGGTCCATTTTTCGCAACACGGTGGCCACCTCTCGTTCGGTAAGCCCGCTCAGATCAGGAACGGTGATGCGGCGCCCGTGAAGGGTATACACATCGAGCAGCTTGAGCAGCACCCATAAAACTACGATGCCCGCGGCAGCTGCCAGCAGCGCATGGCGCTGAAATCGCCTGCTTTTTACAAAATCCCAGAATTGCATTGATGTCAGTTTATTTGCCCGTAAAAATACAAATTAATGGCGATTTTTTCTGCATTAGCCGCAAGGCCCCCATTTTTTCTTAGTTTTGCCTTTAGATTGCGGCCTGTTCGCTGATCGGTGAGCCGCACAAGCCCTGAAGCATAACATTTTGTTTTTAAAACATTTATCCTGTGAAGAAAAATATTGCACTGGTTGCCGGCGGCTACTCGGGCGAGTATGTGATCTCTATCGACAGCGCCCGCATGATCAAACGCAACATCGATCCCGCCCTCTTCAATGTTTACACCATTGTGATAAACCAGCAAAAGTGGGTGCACCTCGATGAGGAAGGCAAGGAACATGCGGTAGATAAGAATGATTTTTCCATTGCCCCTTTCGGGGAAAAGATTAAGTTCGACTGCGCTTTTATTACCATACATGGTACCCCGGGCGAAGATGGCAAACTGCAGGGCTATTTCGAGCTGATGGGCATTCCATATACCACCTCGGGTTTGTTGCCTTCGGCCCTTACCTTCAATAAGTATTTCTGCAATCAGTTGGTGGCATACTGGGGCATACCCGTGGCCCGCTCGGCAAAGTTTGCAAAAGGAAACAAGCTGGTGCCCGAAGAAATTCTTTCGCAGGCCGATCTGCCGGTATTTGTTAAGCCCAATAAGGGCGGATCGAGCCTGGGCACAACCTTCGTTAGAGAAGCTGCCGACCTTGTTCCTGCCATACTAACCGGTTTTGAGCACGACGACGAAGTGCTCGTAGAAGAGTATATTGATGGAACTGAACTGACCTGCGGGGCTTTCAGGCAAGAAGGTGTAATAAAAGCCCTGCCCGTCACGGAGATCATCAGTAAAACCGAGGCGCAGTTTTTCGATTTCCAGGCCAAGTACACCAAAGGTGCCGCTGATGAAATTACCCCGGCCCGCATTTCGCCTGAACTGACCCAACAGGTGCAACAGACCACCGCCTTGCTTTATGAAAAGCTTGAACTCAAAGGCCTGGCCCGCATCGATTTTATCTATTCAAAAGGGAAGTTGTTTTTCCTCGAAGCCAACATCACCCCCGGCATGGCCGAAACCAGCATAGTGCCACAGCAGGCTGCCATTGAGGGCATCCCCATACGGGAGTTGTTTACTATTGTGATTCAGGAAGCAACCGGTAATTAGGGATAAGTGGTTAGTGATCAGGGTTTAGGGATAAGGGATAAGTTGGTAGCGGCAGGCAGGCGCAGGGCAGAGGTCAGAGAATTATGAATTATGAATTATGAATTATGATTCTAATGAAGACTTCTTCCTGAAGACTGACGACTTTTTACTTTTGCCTTTTTACTTTTGTCTTTTGCCTTTTTACTCTTTTGGTTCCACAAAGAGCCACCAAGATTTCTCAAAGTTCCACAAAGGCTCGTTTTCAACGCAAAGGCGCAAAGGCGCGAAGCAAGCCAATGGCTAAATGCTAAAAGCCAACAGCTATTCACTGGCGACTAAAAAAAACCGCCCCAATTTGAGGCGGTTTTTTTGTTATCAGTTTACTTGTACTAGGGGTTCTGGTCGGTGTCAGCGTCCATGTTGTCGTTGGCATCGAATTCAGCTGTTGGGATCTTCCACATCCAGCGGTTGTCGCTGGCAGGGAGTTCCATAAGCTGCGCCAGAGAAGGGTTGTGGCCTTTGTCAATGCGGTCGAGTGGTTGCCCAAGGCGCTTCAGGTCGATGAAACGGAAGCCTTCGCCCCAGAGTTCTACCCTGCGGTGGAACATGATTTCTTCCTTAAGGGCATCGCCGGTGTTGGTCGAAAGCACATACTCAAGATCGCGCTTGTTAACCAGCTGGAAGAGGGTCTGAGCTGCATCGGCATCGGAGCCTGCACCGCGTGCCTGGGCTTCAGCCTTGATCAGGTACATTTCGGCCAAACGCATATAAACATAGTCGGCGGCCCAGGTACCGACAACCTTCACACCAAACTTCACCTGGTTATAGTCAACCAATGCACCAGCACCCATACCCGGAGCAACCCAGTGCGATTTTCGGGCATCGGAATCGGAAATCTGATTATACAGTGCGGGGCTTATCTTTTTCTGCTGACTGAGTTGGGCATACGATAAGAAGCGGGCATCCATGTGGCTCATAAACGAACCAAAAATGGTAGCCTGATCTTCAATGATCTCGCTGCCCCAAAGCCATTCTGCACCAGTGACAGAGTTGAAAGCAGAGCCAACATTAACAGCACCCGGATCAGCAAATGATTCATTGGCAATGAATACCTGGGCTGGTGTAAACAACGCCCTGCCACTTCCTTCAGCAGCAGTAATAGCATTGTTAGCATGTGTAAGAGCCGAGGGATAATCACCTATTGCCAAAGCAACGCGGGCGCGGAGTCCATTGGCAACAGCCAAATTCACATGCGAACGGTGGGCTTGCACGTTGCTTCCGCCAAACAGGCTGATAGCATCGGCAAGGTCGGTTTCAATCTGCGTGTAAACAGCGGCAGTGCTCGAACGAGGATTTCCTTCCTGGCTGGGCTCGGTGTAAAGCGGAATACCATTGCCTGCGGGGAATTGAGTAAATGCCGGGGCATAAAGTTGCAAGAGCTGATAGTAAGCAAAAGCACGCACGGAAAGTGCCTGGGCTTTTATATTGTTCTTCTGAGCAGTTGGGCCATCAACATTATCAATATAAAGAATAATGATATTGGCCTTGTTGATCAGTGCGTAGTAGAACCTCCAGCGCTCCAATGCGACGGCAGAATCGGAGTTACGATGGGTAACCCATGCATATTGGTTGAAAGGCCAGGTTGGAAAACCCGTCCAGTGCAATACCATGTCTTCTCCCATAAGGTCCATCTCAAGGTTTTGGGCCATATGGCCGAAACGGTCGGGGGCACCATGGTTTTTATAGAAGTAACGGTATAATCCGTTAAGGGCCAGGTTTGCACCGTCAAGAGACTTGAACATAACATCTGATGAAAACGCATTGGTAGGAGCCGTCTCCAGAAAGTCTTTTTTACAGCAAACCAACACCACGCTGAGCAACACTATGCTTAGGGTTTTTCTCAGGATCTTCATGGTTTTACTCATTTTTTTAGTAAAGACTGAGGCTAAGACCTAAAGGAACTGTCCTTACAATTGTAACAACCCCAAAAATACAATAATTGGTTAGTTATGCCTTAACCTGGTGTCCAAAAAAAATGTAGCAACTCCACGATCTCTCACCTCTCATTTCTCCTTTAGAAAATCTATCATTTTTTCGAGGGCGCGGTAGCGGTGGCTTATGGTATTTTTTAGCTCAGCAGGGAGTTCTGCAAAGGTTTGGTCATAGCCGACGGGTACAAAAATCGGATCATAGCCAAAACCGCCTTCACCTTTTGGCTTAAGGGCAATTTTCCCATTCACAATCCCTTCAAATAAAAACTCCTTTCCTTCAATTATCAGCGCCATAACGGCGCGGAATCTGGCTTCGCGCCGGGTAATGTGTTCCATTTCGGCCAACAGCTTGTTCATATTGTCGAGGCTGCTTTTGGCCGGGCCTGCGTAGCGCGCTGAAAATACGCCGGGTTTGCCATCCAGGGCCATTACTTCCAGGCCGCTGTCGTCGGCAAAGCAGTTAAAGCCGAATCTCTCAAAAACAAAGCGGGCCTTGGCCAGGGCATTTTCTTCCATGCTTGGCCAGGGCTCGGGGATGTCGTCATGGCAGCCAATGTCGGCCAGGCTCTTCAGTTTGAACGCTGGCCCCAGGATGGCGGCTATTTCGTGCAGTTTGTGTGGGTTGTTGCTGGCAAATACAATTTCCATGGCATAAAAAAAGTTGCTCCCCGGCCCGGGGCCCCTGGAGCAACTTCTATGATTAGGTTAAAAAGTTTTATTCAATTTCAATCAGGACAAAGTTTTTCGGAACCATTTGTCCGGACACCACGTTTATGGTCTTAATCACCCCGTTGTAGGGAGGGAAGATGAGGTTTTTCATTTTCATGGCCTCCAGAATACAGAGTACCGTAGTTGCAGTAACCTCCTGCCCCGGGGCAACAAACACTTCCTGAATGGTTCCGGGCATAAAGGAAGTGATCTTTTTCGGGTTGTGCGGCTCGTAGGGCTTGCGCTTTTTGTATGTTTTGTTCAGGGTGGTGCGGTACACATCGTCATCGATCACAAAATCGACAAACTGTTCCTGGTCGTTTACATTAAATTGATCTTCCATTTTTTTCAGATTTAAGACACATTTCCATTAAAGCATTTTTTTACGGCCTCTTAAAACGGCGGTATTCCGTGCTTCTTCTCAGGACTTTTTTCTGATTTTTGCGAAGATATATCCAGGGCGTGTACGACAAAACGGCGGGTTTCGTCGGGCTCAATCACGGCATCGATATAGCCATGTGCGGCAGCTACATAGGGGTTGGCAAATTTCTGCTTGTACTCTTCCACTTTGGTGCGACGCACTTCTTCAGGATTTTCGGCATTCATGATCTCGCTGCGGAAGATTATGTTGGCGGCTCCTTCGGGGCCCATTACCGCAATTTCGGCCGTGGGCCATGCAAACACAAAGTCGGCATGCAGGTGTCGTGAGCACATGGCGATGTATCCGCCGCCATAGGCTTTGCGCAAAATGACGGTGATCTTGGGCACGGTGGCTTCGCTGTACGAATACAGGATCTTGGCGCCGTGGCGTATCACCCCGGCATGCTCCTGGTCGATGCCGGGAAGATAACCGGGCAGGTCGACCAGCGTCACTAGCGGAATGTTAAAGGCATCGCAGTAGCGAATGAAACGGGCGGCCTTGTCGGAAGAGTCCACGTCGAGCACCCCGGCCAGCACCATGGGCTGGTTGGCCACAAAACCAACGGTTTGCCCGTTCATACGGCCGAAGCCTATCACGATGTTGGCTGCAAAAAGCTCCTGCACTTCGAAAAAGTCGCTGTCGTCGCTAATGGAGCGTATCACATCGCGCACATCATAAGGCTCGCGCGGGTCGGTGGGGATAATATTGGTAATCTTGTATTGACGGGTTTTGGGTGCCTTTTTTGGGAAGGCATCGGCTTTTTTGGTGTTGTTCCAGGGGATATACGAAACCAGTTTTTTGATCTGGTCGAAGCATTCGGCTTCGCTTTCGGCAAAGAAGTGGGCATTGCCGGTAATTTCGCTGTGCACGCGCGCACCACCCAGCTCTTCCATGCTGATCTCTTCGCCCAGCACCGACTTTATTACTTCGGGACCGGTGATAAACATTTTCGAGATCTTGTCGACTACAAAAACAAAATCGGTAAGTGCGGGCGAATAAACGGCACCGCCGGCGCAGGGGCCCAGGATGACCGAAATCTGAGGTATTACCCCCGAAGCCAGGGTGTTGCGGTAAAAAATTTCGCCATAGCCGGCCAGTGAATTTACCCCTTCCTGTATGCGGGCGCCGCCCGAGTCGTTAATGCCAATGAGCGGAATTTTCAGGTTCATGGCGTGGTCCATGATCTTGGTGATCTTTCGGGCGTGCATTAGCCCCAGCGACCCCCCTGCAACGGTAAAGTCCTGGGCGAAAATACAAACCGGGAAACCACTGATGGTGCCGGTGCCGGTAATCACCCCATCGCCGGGCAGATGCTTCTTGTCCATGTTAAAATCTCTTGCGGCATGTTCCACAAAGAGGTCGTACTCATGAAAAGAGTTTGGATCGAGCAGCGAAATGATACGCTCACGGGCCGTCATCTTACCCATAGCCACCTGCTTGTCTATGGCCTTTTGGCCTCCTCCTTGCAGGGCGTTCTGCATCCGCATTTTCAGATCCAGGGTTTTTTGCTTAATCGACATGTTTTTTTCAGGTTTAAATTTTATAACTTCCTGGTTATTAACTTTTCTAGCTGATAGTTTTCGCCATTTTTAGGTTTTTTTTCAGGCGAAAAAACATCCAAAGTAATGAAAAAAAAACGAAAGAGAGACCGTTTATCCAGTCAAATTGAATTTCAAATCACTTCCTATGGATCAAAGTTCCTTAAAACGAATGTTTTAATCCCTAATTTTGGCCTGGTAAAAAACTGAAACGGGTATGCTGTCATATAAAACCGCATACCCGTTTTTTTTTGTTTTTTTAATCGGAGAGTACCAATTTAAGCACCCTTACCTTTTCGGTAGTTCGCACCTGTATGAAATAAATGCCGCGGGGGTATCCGCTGGTACTTATCTGCAGCTCATCGCCGTTTTGCAGGCTTCCGGGCTCATAGGCGGCCACCTGCTGAGCCTGTGCGTTGTACAGCACTATGGCGGCGGCGGGCAGGCTTTCGTTGAAACGCAGGCGCACCTGCTCGCGGGCCGGGTTTGGGTATAGCTCAAGGGCAGGCTTTCCCTCCTCGGTAAGGGGTACCGAAGTGGGGTCGGAGGTGAACGAAGCAGTGAGGTTCACGTTGCCGTCCGGCATTACAAAGGTGTAATCCTGCATGTTGGTAAGCATATTGCCTCCCTGAATCCAGCCGTTGAAAACATAGCCCAGGTTATGATTGGCCCTCAGTTTAACGGTTTGTCCGCTAAGATAACTGCCGGCACCGGAGAAAGTGCCAGAATAGTCGGGGTTTACCGTAACCGTAACATTATAGGTAATGGCATTGGCGCTGAGCAGTTCTATCTGGTCGAGGGCAAAGAAGCCTTCGCCCTGGCCTGCCACCTGGAAAGCAATTCTAACATTTTCCTGGTTTGCATAATCTTTCAGGTTGATGGTGGTGCTTTGCCAGCTAAGGTTGGCGGAGCCTGCAGCGAAAACCGGATGCATATTGCTGTCCCAAACCTTGCGGAAGGAGGCTCCGTTTTTGCTGACCCAAACATTAAGTACCGGCGAGACATCCTGTTTTATTCCGTTAAACTTAAACCGGAGGGCGGGCTGTGCCAGTTCGCCCAGGTTGGCGGCGGGCATTACCAGCCACTGGTCGGTTTGGGTGCTTCCTGCCGGCAGCATGCTGTAAAACTGGTCGCCTTCGGCGGGGTTGATTGTGTTTCCGGCAACCTGCAGCGAGTTGTTGAGCTGCCATGCAGCCTGCCCGTAGTCGAGCCAGCACTGGCTGTTGAAGCTGCTGCTGAACGTTTGAACATAAGGAAACTGCCCAATCGTTTCTCCGCATGGTGCAGCCCTGAGCACATAAGCCCTGGGCGAGGGCTCCGATTCGCCTGCTGCGTAAGTGGCCGTAGCGTGGTAGTAAGATAAACCTTGCAGAGGCGAGTTGTCAGTGAAAGAAAGTACCTCTGTGTTGGTAGTGCTGTGAATATTGCTGCCATTGCGGAATACACGGTAGCCTGCTGGTGGCGAGGCATTGGCAATGAGTTCGGCCTCCGCACCCGGTTCAAAACTGCCAAGCTTGGCTTGGTCCATCAACGGGTCGAGGCTGGCACTGCTGAGCCCTATCTGCTCATTGCTTTTGCTGGCGTCTACAAAAATACGGGTGAGGTAGGTATACGACCCGCTCATGTTGGAAGCGTTGTGAGGGTTCCAGGCGTCGGCTGATCCGTGGAAGGAGTATCCTTGTCCGTAGTTAACCAGGCGCATGAGCGAAGAGGGGTGCCCGCTGGCATCTACTGGCCTTACGGCCACATAAAAGTAACTGTCGAGGACCAGGGCCTGGGGCAGGGTGTGCTCGATCACCTGTTGGCTCACGGCTATCAGTACTGGCGATTCGTATAGTAGTGTAAGCCCATCCGAAGCATATACCTTGAAGGTAAACTGGTTGTTGGGCCAGGGGTAGTTGGAATGCTGCACAAACATATGCGAAACTTTCGAAAGGGTGAGCGGATAACTGAGGCCAAACATGGGTGCATCAAACACTACGGCCCGTTCAGGAGCCGACCAGGTAAGGTGGGAGTAATTGTTCACGTAAGAAAACCAGCCTTCGGGGTTGGGAGCCGAGCCGGGCTTATACCAATTTACCGTAACCTGGTTGTCGTTTTCGGTGGTGGTTTGCACAAATCCTGGTGCAGGGAAATTGTCAGCATAGGGGTCAAAGCCAAACACCTGATCTGTTCCGGTATTTAAGGGATCGAGAAATGGGGCCACACGGGACTGGGCTGCTGCGCCATTTTTATCCCAGTGGTACCACATTTTACCATAGTAATCGGGCGAATAAAGGTTGGTGCAGGAGGAGGAGCCACCCGTTAGGGTGCCAATGATCAGGCCTTGGGAGTTAAAAATAGGGGAGCCCGACGAACCGCCCTGCACCACACCATGCCCACCGACGGTTGGAGCCCAAACTACCCGCCAGGCCGAGTTGGCGGCCATTTGCTGCCCGCTAACCAAGGGGTTGGAGCTAAGGAGCTGGGTATTGTATGTTGAGATTTTCTTGGCATCGCCTGTTGGGTGGTGAATGCCTACGCCCGAATAGCTGGTGTTGTTGGTGCGGTTCCAGCCGTTCCAGTAGGGGCGCCAGTGGGGGGGCGGGCTTTGATGCAACATTAACAACCTGAAGTCAGATCCCCCTTCTATGGGTGCGAGTGAAAGCAGGTCGGCGCCAACGATTAGGTTAAAGGGAGGAGTTCCCTGGTTATCGCACCCAGGGCGCTCATAATTGAAATAGAACTGCCAGTACATCATGTCGCGGTCGTTGGCATTGGCGCCGCAGTGGGCTGCCGACAAAAACAGGGGAGAGGCATCCTGGGCGGTATTGTTGACAAGGGAGCCTGTGCACCAGAAATAGCTGTTACCCACACGCATGAGCATGCGGGCCACTCCGCGCTTCTGATCCTGCCAGATGTTGCCCTCCTGGCAGTTGATATTTACATGGCAGGGCTCGGCGTCGCCCAAACCCTTTTCTTCACCAAAAATTTCCACGCCACCGCCAAATCCCAGGAAAATGGCGCTTTCGAGCTGCAGCAACCCAAACACGGGTGCTTCGGCCTTGCCCTCATAGTAGGGCTCTTGGTATTCAATGATTACCGTTTGGCCCGGAATGACCTGGGTGGAAAAAACCTGGTGTTCGTTGTTGTTGGTATGATCGAAAGCCCCCAGCACCACCGACTTGTCGGGGTTGTAAACAAAAAGGCGGGCACCTTCCGATAGTTCGAAAGCGTCGAAATTGAGGCCCACACCCAGGGCGCCAGGCACATGAATTTGCTGTCGCCACACATGAATGTTGCCGTTTACTACGTCCCATTTGCCACTGCTGGCAGGGTTTAGCGCTGCCTTCACAGCCAAACCGGCAAAGAGGGCCTGCCCGGGCTCATATACGCCAAGGCGGTTGTTTTTTTCGCCCAGCTGCGCCTGGCTCAGCTCAAGGGAGAGTTGAGGAACACTGGCCGCATCGAGATTATGCTGCGAGCTAAGGGGAAGACCGCCTTGCGATATCTGGGCAAAAGCTCCTGAGCTGCCATATATTAATATAGTAAGCAACACAAGGAAAACCGATTTACGTGCAGACTGTTTCATTAATTTTGCAGAGTTTTACAAATGTCAGGTTAGTACTTTTCTGGCTGTTTTAATTTTAAACACACAAGACGGGCTTCTGGTTTAAAAAGAGGCCACCAAAGATACTTTTTTTAAATAAATCAGCAAGAACCGGACTCCTGGCTGGTAATTTAAGCCGGAAATGAGTATTATTCAAAGGCAAATAGTTGTTAAGTGTTTATTTACAATTTATTAAAGAAAATTTTAACATAATTTATTATTCTAAAAATCTAAAAAACTGCTGAAAGCTTTTATTATTGGGCATAAACTCGTAATTTTGCAGTAAATAAAAACAATATATTTTAATTTGTTTCACTAAAAAGAAGAAAAAATGAGAAAACTATTTACAATTATTTTGGTACTGGCTGTATTTGCCTCCTTTGGGCAGCGTGCCGGCATTCAGGCTGACCGAGTGCTTTCGATGCCTGCCATCGGAATTGAAAAGGATGCCCACCTGGATACCATTTTACCCGGCAACTGGGCATCTGCCACTTCAGTTGTAACCTATAACTGGTCGCAGGATGGGGCTTCCTTAGGTTATATTTTTGGAACTAACAGTTATGGTGATGCCGGCTATGGACAGCGCTTTGATGTCACCGAACCTTATGAGATAGTAAAAGCCATTTTCTGGATTGGGGCCAAGTTTGGCAACACCGGAGATATCGTTTTCACTGTTTGGGATTATAGTGGCAGTCAGCCTGGCGATGTGCTTGGTAGTGTGACTGTTTCAATGGCAGACATTACGGCAGCTGAAAACTTTGAAGATGCCCTGGTGGTTGAATTCGACGAACCAATAATGGTTACCGGCAACTACCTTATGGGCGCCGATATAAGCGGCCTGAGCGCCTGGGAAGACAATACCTATGGTCTGGGCAATGTTTCTTCCACCGAAGATAATGGAACCCAGCTGGGTTATGCTTACGCACTGGAGGGTACACAATGGGTTCCGGTTTTGGACTACGATGTGGATGTGGACATTGCCATTTTCCCACTTGTTCAGGTTCCCGGCGAAACATACGCTGTTACTTTTAATGTAGATATGGGCGGTGCCACCGGTTTCGACCCCGATGCGCATGAAGTATGGCTTACCGGCAATTTTACCGGATGGGCCACGCCTGGCGCTGAAGGATCAATTCAATTGTACCCTGCTCCCCCGGCAAAAGAAGCTACTGTGATTTACGAAGAAGGTTTTGAACCCGCCAACGATACAGGAATCTTGCCCGATGGCTGGACGCAGAAAAAAGCGAATAACGCCATTGGTAATGACTTGCAGGATTTGGCAACTGGTGACAGGGAGTGGATCCGCTTTTCAGAACAGTTCTATCCCTACGAAACCTTTAATGCCACCTGGATCAGAACTGGTGAAGCTTCCATGCATATTAACTGGAATGTGGAAGCCGAGCAAAACGTGTATGCCATTACACCCGAAATTGAACTGGCACCTGCCGATGAGATGACCCTTGAGTTTTGGATGTATTTCTCTTCGGCATACCATACCGAGCTGAATATTCTGCTCGAACTTGATGGAACTTGGGAAGTGCTGGAAGAATTAAACTCAACAGCGCATGCCAACCTTTATGAATCAGCTGTTACCATTGACCTGACAGGAAAAGTTGGAACGGCAAGGATTGCTTTTGTTTATAAGTGGACTGATGGCATTCAGATGAACATTGATGACATCAGCATTTTTGGAACATTGGGAGAACCTGAAGAGCTGATTTACACCGCCACGGCAGATGTTCCCGAAGGTGAACTGCTGTACAAATACTTCTCCAATGCCTTTGGCGAAGGCTGGGATGGCGGCGAGTGGGCCGGTGACCCCAACCGTTCGGTTATGGTTGATGGCGACCTGGTGCTGAACGATGTATGGGGTGAGCAACCTACCGTGTCGGTTGATGAGATTCAGCTCGATATGGTTACCCGCGTTTACCCCAACCCCGTTCGCAACACCCTCTTCATTCAGAGTGAGCAGCAAATTGATCATTTGAGAATGTTCGACCTGGCCGGTCGGCTGGTTTATCAGACCGAGGTGATGGATTTCGAAACAACGATCGATGCCAACCAGATGCGCGGTGGATTGTATATTCTGCAAATGATTTCTGGTCAGCAGGTGAAAACCCACAAAATTCAGGTGGTGAAATAATATCCTGCAACAGCGAAATTCATTTTTCAGTTTTCAAAAAGCCCTTCCGGAATCCGGGAGGGCTTTTTCGGTATTTGGGCGGTTCTGGTCGACTTTTGCGGCAGGCCCAAAAGAAACTCCCCATTTTTCCAAATTTTTTTCCAAAATGTTTGTTGATTTGTTTTTTTAGTAAATTTATCGATCCGAAACTAAATTTTAGTAAATACTTCGGATCGGTCAAAAAAACCGTGTATTTACTTGATTACCAATCAATCCAATATTTTTTTGTTTTACTAAAAACTTTCACTATGAAAAAAATCTTTACAATTGCGTTGGTGTTAATGGCTGCTGTCAGTTTTTCGCAGCGTGGAGCGGAATTTTCGGCTCCCCTGGAACTGACAGGAAAAGTTGTTTCTCATGTTGAGAAAACCATGGCCAAAGATTCCCAGGTGCTGCTGCCCGGAAACTGGGCCAGTGTAAACCAGGTGGGTACCTACCGCTGGGGCACTGCGGAGCCTTACCAGGGCTGGATCTTTGGAAACAACAACTATGGCGCTGTAGGTGCCGGTGCAAAATTCAATGTGGCTGAGCCAAAAGAAGTGGTAGGTGCCTATTTCTGGATCAGCTCCCTGGGTGCCGCCGACTATGACGTGGTGTTTGGGGTTTATGAATTTGCCGCCGGTGCGGTGGGCAGCCTTGTTGCTTCTGTTACCGTGGCCCGCGAAGACATAGTGGTTTATGCCACCGGAACTGGAATTACCCCGGACATGTATACCAACGCTTTTTATGTCACCTTCGACACCCCTGTTGAAGTGACCGGTGACTTTTTCCTGGGCTTTGATGCCAGCGAAGTAACCTGGGCCGTTCAGGGCGATGGCGTTGCCCTTGCTTCTGCCCTTATTGACCAAGGCGGCGGTGGTGCTGGTATTGCCTACATCCTCCATGATGTCGATGGCTGGGAGCCTGCCACAGTTTGGAATGCTGTCCTCGATCTTGATATCGGTATCTTTGCCGTGGTGCAGGATGCCGGTCCCCATGCCCGCATTCAAATTATCCACAACTCGGCCGATGCCGCCGTGGATGAAGTGGATATTTTTGTTAATGGCGACCTGTTCCTGAGCGACTTTGCATTTCGCACTGCCACGCCTTTTGTAAGTGTACCCGCTGGTGTAGATCTTGACATTATCGTAGCTCCCGCCGGTGCCGGTATTGGCAGTGGGGTAGGTCCTGTTACGGTAAACCTGACCGAAGGCGAGACTTACATTGCCATTGCCAATGGCATTGTTAGCGCCACTGGTTATGATCCTGCTACTGCTTTTAGTCTTGATGTATTCCCCACCGGTCGTGAAGCTGCTGACGTGGCTACCAATACCGATGTATTGGTATTCCACGGATCTACCGATGCTCCTACCGTAAGCGTATGGGAAACCGGTGTTGGCGCAGGCGAACTTTTCACCTTCTCCTATGGCGAATTTGCTGGTTACCTGGAACTTGGCACTGATGATTATGTGCTGGAAGTCCGTACTGCCGATGGTGCGACCACTGTAGTAGCTTATAGTGCACCTTTGTCCACCCTGGGTCTTGATGGCGCTGCCATTACCGTTGTTGCTTCAGGCTTCCTGGATCCTGCCAATAACAGCAATGGCGAAGCATTCGGTTTATATGTTGCTTTGGCTAGTGGTGGTGACCTTATCCCGCTTCCGATTAAAGGCGATGGTTTTACCGTTACTTTTAATGTGGATATGAATGATGTGGAAGGTTTTGACCCGGCAACCCACGAAGTATGGGTAACCGGTAACTTCGCCGGCTGGAGCGAACCCGGTACCGGAAACTCGGTTCAAATGGCACTTGCTCCCCCGGCAAAAGAAGCTACTGTGATTTACGAAGAAGGTTTTGAGCCTGCCAATGATACAGGTGCCTTGCCCGACGGCTGGACCCAGAAAAAAGCCAATAATGCCATTGGCAATGACCTCGTGGATCTGGCAACTGGCGACAGGCAGTGGTTCCGTTACTCAGAACAGTACTATCCTTATGAAACCTTTAATGCCACATGGACCAGAACTGGTGAAGCTTCCATGCACATTAACTGGAATGTGGAACCCGAGCAGAACGTGTATGCCATTACTCCCGTGATTAACCTGCCCGCCGCTGATGCCATGACCCTCGAGTTTTGGATGTATTTCTCTTCTGCTTGGCATACCGAGCTTAACATCCTGCTGGAACTCGACGGAACATGGGAAGTGCTTTCCGAGTTAAACTCAACGGCAAATGCCAACCTTTATGCCTCAGCAGTAACCATCGACCTTACCGGTAAGGTGGGTGCTGCCCGCATTGCTTTCGTTTACAAATGGACCGATGGTATTCAGATGAATATTGACGACATCAGTATTTACGGTACCGGTGGACAAAGCGATGACCTTACTTATACTGCCACTGTAGAAAATGTAGAAGCAGGCGAACTGCTCTACAAATACTTCTCAGATGCCTTTGGTGAAGGCTGGGATGGCGGCGAATGGACTGGCGACCCCAACCGTTCGGTTATGATCGAAGAAGACACCGTACTTAATAATGTATGGGGCGACCTGGTTGTTGGCGTTGACGAGATCATTCTCGATATGGTTACCCGCGTTTACCCCAACCCCGTTCGTAATACCCTCTTTATCCAGAGCGGGCAGCAGATCGACCATGTGCGCATGTTCGACATGGCCGGCCGCGTTGTTTTCCAGGCAGAGGTAAGGGATTTCGAAACAACTATCGATGTCAACCAGTTGAGAGGTGGATTATATATCCTGCAAATGATTTCAGGTCAGCAGGTAAAAACCCATAAAATTCAGGTGGTTAAATAATTCTCTTTTAAAACAGCTGAGAAAAATCAGCATTCTTGGGCTGCTCCTTCTCCGGGGCAGCCTTTTTTAACCTTTTTTGTGTTAAATTCCTTAACGGAGAATTAACGATTTTTTAAAAAACATTGCTATTTAAGGAAAACCTTGTAAATTTGGCGATTGAATTATAATAGGGAAATAAGCAAATCGAGAATTCATTTATTAACTAAAACAAAAACAACATGAAGCGAATTGTTTTTATTGGATTCCTTCTGCTCCTAGTGCTAGGCACCACGGCATTTGGGCAGGTGAGGAGAATTACCGGTACGGTAACCGATGCCAGCGATGGCGGTACCCTGCCGGGTGTGTCAATTGTTGTTAAAGGTACTACACAGGGTACTGTTACCGACATTAACGGCCGTTATGAGCTGAATGCCGATGGCAATGCCACCCTGGTATTTTCCTTTATTGGTATGGTAACCCAGGAAATTCCTGTGGCCGGCCGCAACGTGATTAATGTGGCTATGGCCAGTGAGATGGTAGGCCTCGATGAAGTAATTGTGATTGCCTATGGTACGACCCGTCGTGAGTCTTTCACCGGTGTGGCCGACGTGATTTCTGCCGAGAAAATTGAACGCAGGCAGGTATCTAACGTAACGAAAGCACTCGAAGGTACTTCGCCTGGTATCCAGGTGACCAGCGGCGGTGGACAACCCGGTGCAGGTGCTGCCGTTCGTCTGCGCGGTTTCGGTTCGATCTCGGCCGACAACGCCCCGCTTTATGTGGTCGATGGTATGCCTTTCGATGGCAACCTCAACGCCATTAACCCCGACGACATCGCCTCTATCACCGTGCTTCGCGACGCTTCGGCAGCCGCTCTTTACGGTGCAAGGGGAGCCAATGGTGTGATCATGATCACCACCAAAAAGGGGGACGCCCGCAAACCCGTTATGGGCTTCACTTCCCGCGTTGGTTTTATTAACCGCACCATTCCCGAGTATCCCCGTGTTAACTCCGGTGAATATATGCTGGTAACCTGGGAAGCGCTCCGTAATGCGGCCCATTTTGGTGCACAGGGACTTTCGCTGGAAGCTGCAAACGCACAGGCGCAAGCCGAACTGACTCCTACTGTTGGTTACTATCGCCCCTTCCGCGTTCCCGCAGGTCAGAACCTTATTGAGTGGGATGCTGCCAACCCATGGCAGGCACGAATTAACCCCAACGCCGAATTGCTGTACGAGGACGACTGGCAGGAGGCTTTGTTTTCAACTGCCTTGCGTCAGGACCACCAGTTTAACGTTTCCGGTGGTACCGAAAACAGCGACTACTATATGTCGTTTGGCTACCTGAACGAAGATGGTCTGGCAGTAAAATCGAGCTTCGAGCGTATCAGCGGTCGTTTGAATGTGAACACCCGCCCCACTTCCTGGTTCGAAACCGGGCTGAACCTCAGCACCTCTTTCTCTGAGACTTTCCAGCAGACCTTTACCGGTACTGAAACCACCAACGCTTTCTACTTTAGCAGGATGATGCCCCCCATTTACCCCATCTATGTAAGGGATAATGACGGTGCCTTCGTACTCGATCCCGATGGCAAGAAAATTCTTGACTATGGTTTTGGTGTTGACCCCAACCTTTCCAATGAGGACCCCATGTATCGTAACCGCCCCTACGCCGGTAATGCCAACCTCGTTGGTTCACTGGAGCTGGACGACCGTTCGTTCAAAAGGGAAAACCTGGGTGCACGTACCTTTGCCCTGTTCAAAATTATGGATGGGCTTACTTTCCGTGCCAACCTGAGCGCCGACTATTACAGCCTCTACCAGACCACTTTCCAGAACCCGCAGTTTGGCGACGCCGCCAACGTGCAGGGCCGTGGTACCAAAAACTTCAACCGCTCGCTTAGCATTACTTTCAACCAGCTGTTGAACTACAGCCGTCAGTTTGGCGATCATAACTTCGACTTCCTGTTGGGTCACGAATCGTATAAACTGCTCTTCAACGGATTGTCTGCAACCCGTACAACTTTCCCGGTTCCTGGCATCACTGAAATTGGTATTGCCACTACAACTACAAATGCCAACTCTTACCAGGACGAATACAGTGTTGAAGGTTACTTCAGCCGTTTGAGCTACGACTATGCCAACCGTTACTATATCAGCGGTAGCTTCCGTCGCGATGGTACTTCACGTTTCTTTGAGGACAGCCGCTGGGGTAACTTCTTCTCAATAGGTGCTTCATGGCGCGTAACCCAGGAAGAGTTCATGCAAGGACTCGACTGGCTGGATAACCTTCGTGTGAAGGCCAGTTATGGTGAGCAAGGTAACGACCGCATCGGTTCTTACTATGCATGGCAGAGCTTTTATGGCCTTGGATGGAACAACGCCGGCCTCAGTGGTGGTATTTACAGCACCCACGAAAACCGCAACCTGGTTTGGGAATCGAGCAACAATACCAACGTAGGTTTTGACTTCCGCGTTTTCAATCGCCTGAGCGGTGAACTCGATTACTTTGTACGTAAGTCTTCCAACCTGCTGTTTAATGTGCCACTGCCTCCCTCAACGGGTGTTACCTCTATCAGGCGTAACATTGGTGAGATGGAAAACCGCGGTATTGAATTCCGCTTGATGTACGACGTACTGCAAAGGTCGAACCTGCGCTGGAACATCGACTTCAACATTACCCACCTCAAGAATGAGATCACCAAGATGCCGGACCAGACGCCCGAAATTATTGAAGGAACCAAGAAGCTGATGGTTGGACGTTCGATGTATGACTATTTCCTCCGTGAAACTTCACGCATTGATCCCGAAACCGGTACCCAGTATTATTTCTACGACATTCTTGATGACAACGGCGACGTGATTGCAAGACGCGACACCAACATCGTTGCACAGGCTTCCCGTTATTATGTAGGTTCTGCTATTCCTGATTTCTGGGGTGGCATCACCAACAACTTCAACTTCGGTAACTTCGACCTTTCCGTACTGTTAACCTATAGCTATGGTGGCTTAATGTATGATGGCACCTATGGCTCACTGAGAGCCGGCCGCCTCTGGGCAACCGACTACGGCAACCACTACCACAAAGACGCGCTGAACCGTTGGATGCAGCCTGGTGATGAGACTGGTCAGGCCCGCCTCGAAGGTGGTAATCCTAACTTGTATGGTGGCACCTCCGCAGATATTCTCTTCGATATGTCATACCTGGCACTTAAAAACGTGACCTTCGGATACAACATCCCAACCCGTTTGATGAACCAGATTGGCGTTTCTAACCTCAGACTGTTCGTTTCTGGCGACAACCTGTTTATTTGGAATAACAACCAGGGTATGGACCCGCAGCATAGCTTCACCGGTACCACCAGCTTTAGCTATGTTCCCGTCAGAACAGTTACTTTCGGTCTTAACCTGCAGTTTTAATTAAAAAATGAAGAACGATATGAAAATTCTGAATAAAATCCTAAGCATTGTGTTGCTCAGCGTATTGCTGAGTAGCTGCCAGAAAGACTTTCTGGAGACTGCTCCCACCAATGCGCTTTCCTCTGATGTGGTGTTCACATCCATGGAGGGTGCAAACCTTGCCCTGAACGGAATGTACCGTTATTTCTTTGCTACTCATGGTGCTGTGTACACCGGTCACGATGGCTTTGGACATATGGCCCTCAATCTTGAGATGGACCTTATGGGCGAAGACATGGTGCTGCACTCAGCCGGTTATGGCTGGTTCCGCAACCAGTATGCATGGGTAGCCCACCGTAATCCCGATGATGCACGTGTATGGGAACGCTGGAGACGCTATTATGCCATTATCAACAACGCCAATATTATCATTCTTTACATTGATGCTGTTGATGGCTCCACGGCCGAGAAGAATAACATAAAAGCCCAGGCACTTGCTGTTCGTGCTTTTGGTTACTATCAGCTCTTGCAGATGTATGCTCCTTCCTTTACCCTTTTCCCGGCAGGAAATGGTGTTCCGCTCTACATTGAGCCCAGCCAGGAAGGTAAGCCTCGTTCGAGCACTGCTGATGTGTATGCGCAGATTGAAACCGACCTTACCGATGCCATCGGCTTGTTTGCCGGAAGCAATGCGCAGATCCACCGTTCACATGCGAACCTGGCTGTTGCCCATGGTATACGCGCACGCGTGGCCCTGGCAAAAGGCGATTATCCTGCTGCTTTGACCCATGCAAACAATGCCATTCAAATTGCTGAAGCAAGTGGCCGTGTATTGTTTACTCCCGGCCAGGTGTTTATTGCCAATGAAGTCTTTACTACTCCCGGCACAGTAAATGTTGGTTCAGGCTATAATACTATTACCGCCCCGGAATGGATGTGGGGAAATGAGATTATTGAAGACCAGGCTACCATTTTTGCCTCATTTATGAGCCATATGGATGCCCGCTTCCTTTCGTATGCGCAGCTTGGCTTGCAGAAAAAAGTAAGCCCTGCGTTGTATGCCCAACTTCCTGAAACCGATGCCCGCAAAACGCACTGGATTGGCCCGGGTTTGGGTGCTGGTGCCCTGGTAGATTACAACCAGGTGAAATTTGGTGTGAAAGCCGTGGGCAGCTGGTCTGCCGACTATGTTTACATGCGTCTGGCTGAAATGTACCTGATCAAAGCGGAAGCACAGGCCCGTGGTGCCGGCTCCGATGCACAGGCTGCTCAAACGCTTTACCAACTGGTTAGCCAGCGCGATCCTGAGTATGTGCTTTCGACCAACACAGGCGATGCCCTTAAGGAAGAAATCATGTTCCACCGCAGGGTTGAACTCTGGGGCGAAGGTTTCCGCTTTATCGACCTCAAGCGTCTGGGACAACCCCTCAACCGCATTGACAAAGGACACGTGGCCTCCTTGGCTCAGTTGATGGAACTTGCTGCCGGTGACACCCGCTGGGTATGGAAAATTCCAACCCGTGAGTTCGATGCCAACGATGAAATGAATGCCGATACTGACCAGAACCCCTAGTGTTTTTGGGTTAACTGATAACAAAAAAAACCGCCCCAATTTGGGGCGGTTTTTTTTTAGTCGCCAGTGAAAAGCTGTTGGCTTTTAGCATTTAGCCATTGGCTTGCTTCGCGCCTTAATTACTGCGCCTGTGGCTCACTGACCCCGGGCTAAAATATGAAACCCCTGCCTGCCCTCCACAGGCGGGTAAACCGGCAGGCCTTCAGGGTTTTTTCGAAGCCTTGACCTTTTGTAACTTTTGGGTCAAGCTAAAAGTTGTTGCAAATCTGCTAATCTGCAAATCTGCAAATCTGCTCATCCGCTCGTCCTCGCATCCTCGCCCTTCGGTGATAAAAAATAAAACCGCAATGACGCTATGGCGCAATGACGCTATGCACAGTCGAAAAAAAAGCGAGACAAGCTCTCCAAAAGGGGAGTTCAACGCTCACTTAAAGCCTTGAACCCCAAACCTTGAACAACTTAGAACCTTAAACCTTAAACTCCTAACCCCTAATCCCTGAGCGCTGTGCCCTGCGCGCTGAGCCATTTATTGTTTATTGAACCACGTCCCACCACATACGGGTGAAGATGGTCACATCGGCAGGCATGTTGGTAGCGTTCTGAATTGCCTCAGAAGTTGGATAAAGAAAATGCCTGGGAATTTGCGGTTCTGCTTCCTCATTGGTGGCATCCTCATAAGGGGTAAGTGCTGGATAACCGGTACGGCGAAAATCTGACCACACTTCGGGATTAAGGAAAAGGGCAAGGTACTTGGCTGAAATGATTTGCTCCAGGGTAACGTTTTCCAGTTCGGCATACTGGGCTTCCCATGCAGGATTGCTTACAGCATACCTTTGCAGAGACGCTTTAACAGCCTGTTCAAATGCCTGGTCGGCCATGTCTTGCTGCCCAATACGAAGATAAATTTCTGCCTCGATAAATTTCTGTTCTACGTAGGTAATTAATAAAACGGGAGCTTGTTCTCCGGCAATCTGGCTGCCAATGAAGGAGGCGTTGAAATTGGCCGCTCCGGGTGTGCTACCAAAATATTCATTGTTTGTAGTGCTTTTTTTAACAAAGACAGGGAGGCGCGGATCATTGGTTTCTTTGAGTTTTTCCACATAATATGATCCCATGCGGGTATTCCTGACCACATTTTCATAATAGTAATAGGGGTTTATCTGGTTGCCTTGGAATGTATATTTCAGATCGTCCTGATTGCCGGTAAACAGGCTGGAAGGATTTAAAAAGGGAATGGCCAGGTCATATTCACCAGCGTGGTGGGCAATTCGCAGGACATAACGCAGCTTCATTACATTTGCTGCCTTTTTCCATTTCTCCAAGTCGCCGCCATAAATGAGGTCTACCTGCTGGCTGGGAACCGGCCCTGCTGCAGTAGCTGCATTATTCAGGTCGGTAATAGCCGAACTCAGCTGGTCAATAATGCTCAGATAAATATCCGCCTGATTGTCGTAGGCAGGGTAAACCCCTTGTGAATAAAATAAAGCGTTGGTATTTGGGATGTCTCCCCATGCATCGGTCATCAAACCAAGGTTGTAAGCACGCAAAATCTTTGCAATACCCCTATATGCCGGGGCTTCTAATTGGTTTGCGTGGCCAATAACCAGCTCAATGTTGGGGATAATATTCTGATAAAAAAGGCTCCATACTTCATTGGAATGGTCGGAAACCATATTGTAGCGGTCAACGGAAAGATGCACCCCTCTTACCCCTGCCAATTGCTGCGACCACTGCAGCTGAAAACGGCCATGGTCTGTTCCGGTTAAGTACGACACTAAATACTGGGTGCTGGGAAGCAGGGCATTTAATTCTTCTTCATACTGGGGCTCTTCTGGTTCAGGAAACCAATCGCAGGAAGTAAAAGCAACAGCAAGTGCAAAAAGCAGACTAAGTTTAAAAAATTTGTTGTTCATGGAGGTAATAATTTCAAAAATATGAATGACAAAAAACGATTTTCCCATAAGTATTATATAAAAATTACGGGCCCGTAAATTTACAAAAAAAATTCACGCCATTTAATCCGCGTCAATCCCTTGCCAATTGCCTGTTTTGGATATTTATTTATAATAGATTTAAATAACCCGCCCAAAAGCAATTAAATCCTGATTTATGCGGGCTTTTAATATTTTTTAATAAATTTGATGGTACTAAACCAACCTGGTTTTATTATTACCGTAAAACCGAAAACCAACTCAATCAAATTACTAACTAAAACAAAAGAAACATGAAGCGAAGTCTGATTCTAATAGGGATGCTGCTCTTTTTGAGTGTTTCCCTGTTTGGACAACAAATCCGCGTTACAGGTACAGTTACAGATGCTTCTGATCGCAGCACCCTGCCGGGGGTTTCCATCTTGATTATGGGAACCACCCAGGGTACCGTAACTGACATTAACGGTCGGTACGAAATCAGTGTTGCTCCAGCTGCTATTCTTGTTTTTTCATACATTGGTATGGAAACCCAGGAAATTGCTGTTGATGGCAGAAATGTTATTAACGTAGCACTCAATCGGGAGGCCGTTGCTCTCGGAGAAGTTATCATTTCTGGTATGGCAGGTGCTACAGAGAGAAGGAAGCTGAGTATCACAGTGGACAGGGTTGGGACCGAAGCCCTGGAAGCTGTACCCGCTACCTCGGTTGCCAGTGCCCTTCAAGGAAAGGTCTCTGGTATCACTATTGTTCAGCCCAGCGGTAACCCCGGGCAGAGCGCAGCCATCAGGCTCAGGGGTGCAACCAGCCTTCTTGGTTCATCAGAACCTTTGATTATTGTTGATGGGGTAATGATTGAAGGGTCTTTGGCTGACATCAACGTCGATGATATTGAAAGCATCGAGGTGGTAAAAGGTGCTGCCGCATCGGCTCTTTATGGATCACGCGCTGGTGCAGGTGTTATCGTTGTCAGATCAAAAAGGGGCAGCCAAGTTAAGGAAGGAACTACCATGGTTCGTATCAGAAACGAATATGGTATTTCACAACTTCCCAGAAAAGTACCTCTTGCCACGCACCATGCCTATCAGCTTGCTGACGACTGGCAAAGCTTTCCCACTTTTACCAAGTATGCTGGTGTAACCTACCCCGCTGGCTATACTGGCGGAAGGGATGTTGATAGAATTTCAGGAAACCGCCTGGTTACCCATTCCCGTTTTGCCGATCAGCCTTATATCAGGTTGTTTGATCAGCAAGATCAGATTTTTAATGATGGGCAATACTCTACCAATTACCTGAGTGTTGGTCATAATTCAGGAAGGTCTTCCATTTTCAGTTCATTCGAGAATACCAATAACTCTGGTATTGTTTGGAATACTAATGGTTCGAAAAGACAAAACTTCAGGCTGAATGCCGATCATTGGATTGGAGAAAAGATTTCACTCCAGGCAAGCACCTTCCTTGCCCAAAACTACATGGATGTTGCCGATGGCCGTTTTGTTGGCGGCTGGGGCGGTGGACAAGGTTCTGCTTTCTTCGACATGCTTTTCTTTGAGCCGGATATTGACCTGGATATGGATGCAACCGAAGGTTTTGCATTGCCAAAATACCACATTCAACCCAACCACTGGCAAAGTGACAACGGCAACCCGAAACATGCACTCTACTACGCTGACCGAAATATGGAACGGAAGAACGTTATGCTGAGTTTCAGCGGGAACTATTACGCCACCGACTGGCTTGATTTTAACGCCGCCTACAGCCTTGAAAGATCCAATTCGTTCAGGACCGATTTCGAGCCTAAGGGTTTTTCACGCGGACAGCAGCTTAATACTGATGGTTCCCTGTATAAATACACATTTGAGTCTACCAGCCAGACGTATGCTTTAACCGCCAATTTGAACCAGCGATTTGGCTACCTTTTGCTCAGAAGCAAGATAAGCTACCTTTATGAAGACTATTCTTCGCAGAACTTCTGGGTCAATGCCGCGAATTTCACCATCAGTGGTGTTCCCCAGCTGGGAGCTATTTCAGGTGATAATTACAACACCATAAGTTCAGGTCAAATTGATACCCGGGCCCGTAACTTCTTTGCCATTGTTGATGGCGATTATAAAGACCGTTATATCTTCTCCGGTTTGTTCCGCTACGACGGCTCTTCCTTGTTTGGTGAAAACAACCGCTGGAACCCCTACTTCAGGGTATCTGGTGCATACAGGATCTCGCAGGATTTAGAGATTCCCGGAATAGATGAATTCAAGATCAGGGCAGCCTATGGTACTTCCGGTATTCGCCCCGGTTTCGCCTATCAATACGAAACCTACGCCCTTTCGCAAGGTATGGTTACCAAGCAAACCATTGGAAACAAAGACCTCAAGCCCAGCGAATCGGCAGAGCTTGAATTTGGCCTGAACCTTGAGTTCCTAGGGGTTTTTGATTTTGAAGCCACCTACGCTCAGACCACTACTACCGGTGCTTTTTACAATGTTCCGCTGCCTGCTGCAACCGGTTTCCAATACCAGTGGCAAAACGCAGCCGATCTGTTTACCACAGCCCTTGAATTCAGCCTTGGTATAAATGCTGTGAGAAAGCCCGATTTTAACTGGTATATGAAATTTAACTTCGACAAGATAACCCAGGAAGTAACCAAATTAAGTGCACCGCCTTTCCGCGTTGGGCCAACCATTAATGCCTTGCAGGTATTCTATGTTCGCGAAGGCGAAGTATTTGGTATGATGTATGGCGGCGATTGGGTTCGCACCCTTGATCAAATGGCAAGGCAGCTTCCTGCCGGGTTAACCATCAATGATTTTATTGTAAACTCTGATGGTTATGTTATCCGCAGAGGTACCGAAGGAACCGCTATTGAGGCGCCTATTCGCCTTAACGACGAAACAGGAGCCGAAGCTTTTACCAGGATAGCTGATATGAACCCCGACTTCAACCTTACTTTTTTGAACAATTTCACTTATAAAGGTTGGAACTTGAATATGGTATGGCACTGGAAACAAGGTGGCGATATTTATAACCAAACCAAGCAATGGTTATATCGCGATGAGCGTCATGGCGATTTTGACCAGGCTGCAAAACCTGAAAACCAGAAAAAAGCCACTACTTATTACCAGGCTTTTTACAGGGTTAATGAACCCAACTCATTCTTTGTTGAAGACGGTACTTACCTGAAACTGAGGGAGGCCTCATTGTATTACACCTTAAACAAAAGCAAGTTGCAGGGCATGGGAATTGATTTCCTTGGCGGTGTGAAATTTGGTGTAATCGGAAGGAACCTTTTAACCTTCACCAAATACAGCGGTTGGGATCCGGAAGTTTCACAGGCTGACTATGCTACAGGCAACCCGAGCTTGTACTATGTCGACATGTTTAACTATCCTAACTTCAGGATGATCACCTTCAGCCTTGAGCTTAATTTTTAAACAAAAAGGATTAAAAAATGAAAAGATACATAAATAAACTCGCGTTAATTTTCGTGGTGTTGATGTTCAGCGTCAATATCGGTTGCGAAAAGTTGGAGGTTGAGAACCTGAACCAACCTGACATGGAGCGCGTTTTAGCATCACCCGATGATGTTAGAAGCGTCGTAATGTCTACTTACAATGCTTACTGGTCGGCCATTAAGACATATAACATCGCAATGACCGCACAAGTTATGGCAGACCAATCGACCTGCAGCTGGGGTAACTTTGCCTGGCGCGATATGTCGAACGAGCCTCGTGTTGCCTGGAACAATGACCCATCGTATGGGGATGGCGATTTGTCGGAGGATGTATACTATGAATTGAATGCAGTTATTTCAACTGTGAACGATGCCATTGTTCTTATTAATGGTGGTATGGAAATTGGCACCAATGGTGCTGACAATGCCATGGTGCTTGCATCTTCTTTTGCGCTCAGGGGTATGTCTATCGGTCAACTAGGTCTGACTTACGATAAGGCCATGGTTTCGAAAACCGATGAAGCTCCTGAGGGAGACATTCCTACCTACCTTGCCAACCTGGATTTCAAACCCTGGAATGAAGTGATTGAGGAAGGTATTGCCGACTTGAAAAAGGCCATCGAAATCATTGATGCCAATCCTCCCTTTACTTTGCCGGCCAGTGCCGTAAACGGCATGAGTATTACCAGTGATTACCTGAAAAGGCTTGCCAGTTCTTACGCAGCCCGTTTCTTAGCGCTGGGTGCCAGGACCAAGGCACAGAACGATAATATGTCGTGGACTGCCCTTTATGGCTGGGACGATGTACTGGCTTTTACAAATAATGGTATTACCGTTGATTTTGCGCCCGTTGGTAACGGCCTTCCCTGGGATGGCGGTTCATGGTGGGACCTGAATATTAAATATTTGCGCCAAGGTGGTTGGGCCAGGGTTGATATGAGGATCGTAAACATGATAGATCCTGCGCAGCCGGTTCGCTACCCAACTGATGGCAGTGGTCTTGCAACGCTTGGTACTCCCCCCAATGGCGGGCTTGCGGTTTCCCCTGACCAACGCCTGCCAATTGATTTCCAGTTCCTGCCAAGCAACGACTTCAGGCCTGAGAGGGGCGGATGGCATTTTTCCCATTACCGTCACAGCCGCTATGACCTCCCGCCTACAACCAGCACAGAAGGCCTGAATATGGGTGAGTCCATTGGACCTCTTCGCGAACTTCGTGCCTATGATAACTTGCTTATGAAAGCCGAAGCAATGGTCAGGACAGGAGATGCAGGCGGTGCTGCTGCCATTCTGAATGATGCTGCAAACCCCAGGAAGTCCAGGGCCGGATTGGCTGATGTGGCTGCAACAGCCGATGATGTGCTGAAGGCCATTTTCTACGAACGCTATATTGAACTCTTCCATAACGGTTATATGATCTCATTCTGCGACACCCGCAGAAATGATGAAATGCAGTACGGATCACCACTGCACTGGCCCGTTCCCGGCAAAGAGCTTATGGCTTTAGGACTGCCCGTTTATACTTTTGGTGGATGGGCTAATGCCGATGGGGAAAATACCTCCAATAAAGGACAATGGATCTGGTCATCGTATCACTTCGCGCCTCCCGCAGGCAAGTGAGTTTTAATGCTTTTTGTTTAATTAACTTAAGTGAAAAAACGCTATGAAAAATAAAATCTCATATTTCATTGTCCTGCTGTTAAGCGCAATGGCAGTGACATTCTACGCTTGTGAGGATAAGGATGATTATGATTACAACAGCATTGAACCCATAATCTTCAGTATTACTGGTCCGGATGTTGCCACTGCTCACGGTGTTGTGGATTTCCCTACCAGGTTCACCGTACCTGAACGCGGAGGGTCTACTTACAATTGGCAGGTTGGAGGACACGGAGGTTCTGTTGTTCAGGATGAAACCTTTCCAAGCATTGGCTATATTACCTTCAATCAGTCTTCAACCAATACCACGGCCTCTATTACAGTGACCGAAACAACCCTGGGCGGCATAACCAGTGAACCTTTCACCAAGTCAGTTTCGCTTCAGGCTTTTTGCCCCTATAATATGAGCGAATGGGCTGGAAATTATTCTGGTACCAGGCCAGGAGTCCATGGCCCGACCGTTATAATGGAACCCGTAGCAGGTTTAAACCTGATGAAAGTTAAGGGTCTGGCATGGTTTGTACCAAACTCTTGGGGTGAAGCCTGGGTGAAAGGTGATGGCTCTTGTATCATGGAGTTTAGCTGTGGCGATGTGGTTACCATTACGCGTCAGTGGATTGGGGATTCTGACTATCCTGATGTGTATGGTATTTCAGGTACTGGTACCGTTGATCCGGTCAACAAGGTCATAAACCTTACTTACCAGGTTTTTTATAGTTATACTGCTACTGGCGGAACGAGTGCTCAAGGTGAAGTAATCACCGTATTAACCCTTGACGGGAAGGTACTTAGCCAAAGTGAAATCAAGCCGATTGAAGTTAAGAACAAATAACTTCAATCTCAGATAATGCAAAGAGGGTGATTACTTGTAATCACCCTCTTTCTTTTTTGTTAATTATACAGCTTAATCTCCCACTGCCCGGGCTGGTTAATGGTTAGTTCAAACCTGACGGGTATGCTTAACCCTCGTCCCAGTTTATCAGGAACGGTATAGGTAATAAGTATGTTTGCAGGGAAGTTAACTTCTTCGTAGCCCACAGCAAAACCTTCTCTTTGTGAGTAACCCGACTCAATTTTGAAATCAAAATCGTTGGGTAATTGTCCCTGCCTGCCCATATAATAAAAATTCACTAAAACCCGGCTGCCATCTCCGGTTCTTCTTACCGCAAATCTTTCCAGGTTAAGGATGTGCCCCCTGGTGAAAGCTGCATCTCCATCTTCACCCAAAAAAGTATCATCCACCCATGATCCTGATTTTTTTGTTATTTCACCGTTTTGTTGGGAAATGAAAGTGCCTTTTCCGTGGCGTTTTCCGTTTCGCCATCGTCCTGTATACACATCACCGTTTTCCCAGGTATAAGTACCGCGGCCATGGGGTAACCCCCTCCGGAATGCCCCTTCGTATTTATCAACACCGCTTGCAACACCATCTCCATGTGCTAAGCCTGCCCGGCAAACGCCCTCGTAGGTTTCTGAAATTTCTTCCATTAACACCTTGCATTCCTGCTGGCCCATTGCTTCAAATGGCATGGACGGAAGAAGAAAAACAATAATCAACCAAAAATAATTTTTCATGGTTTCATAATATTTAAACTTTGGTCACATTGAACGCACATGATGAACATCCTCCTTTGTGTGAGAAATGCTGCCATGCCCGTTGCACCCAAAATTGCATTTTTTCGAAATTTAGGGAATTTTTTTCAAAAATTCAAGTTTGGTTTACAATATGTGTCTCCGGGTGGTTTTTTGGGGGTATTTTTCTGACTTTGATAATAAATTTGCCCAAAGCAAAACAGGGCATCTAAATAGGTTGAAAATCCTTGTAAAATATACTCCTACCGGCTTTTTTCTCTATATTTGTTGTTTAAAAAGAATCAACAATTGAAAAGATTTACTGTCTTTCTTCTGATAATCATTCTGTCTTTCAGTTCTTGTAACTGGGATGAAGGTGAAGAGGTGAACCCTGTAGCTACCTTAGCAGCCTTAACTTCCGAGACCCAAAAGAATTTTATCGCCTTTTCAAACTCAGAGGTGGCTATTTATACTGGCATGCTTTTACAGCAAGTATCTGGAGTTAATGGCCGAATGCTTGAAATGGAGCAGTATAAATGGTTACCTGAGTATTTCGATGGAAGTTGGGCGGTTTGCTACCTTGGCGTATTTTCTAATTTGTCAACGATCATTAACCTGGCCTCAGAAAATAGCCTTGGCAAGTATCGTGGAATTGGAAGGATTCTTTTGGCAAATGCACTGGGTATTGCCACTGATTTGTGGGGTGATATTCCCTTCTCAGAAAGTTTTGAAACCCTTTACCCTTCTTTTAAACCCCAATACGATTCTCAGCAGGAAATTTATGAGAAAATTTTCCAACTGCTCGATCTTGGAATTGAGGATATGTTGAATTTCTCCAACGAATTTTACCCTGCCTCCGATGATTTGTTTTTTAATGGAAATGCCCAGCAATGGATAGGGTTTGCCAATTTTCTGAAATTGCGCTATCAGCTTCACCTGATAAAAATAAACGGAATGGACCCGGTTTATGAATTACTAGATAAACCTATGTTCAGTCAGCCTGGTCAGGCACTGGTTGCTGATTACGGTGAGATTAATGCCCCTAACCCTTTAAATGGGTTCCTTAGTAATTATCCGGGTCAAGTCAGGGCGTCCGGTTCCCTCGTTGAAATTCTTCTGGAGCAGGATGATCCGCGTTTGCCGGTTTTCTTTAAGAGAAACACCCTTAATCAATATGCTGGTTCGGGCCCCGGAGCGAGTGATGAAAGCGCTTCTGTTCTCTCGGAAACCATAAATTCTTCTGCTTCAAAAATTATCCTGGCCTCCTATACGGAGCAGATGTTCATTGCGGCTGAAATTTATTTCGGCAAGGGCTTACTGAGTCAGGCAAGCCTTGCTTTTTCTGAAGCAGTCAGGTCATCACTCATCGATTATAATGTTTTCAGTGATCAATGGCTGCAAAATTATGTGGACAACACCGAATTGACGCTTGAAAATATCATGGAAGCCAAATATTCTGCACTTTTTCTCCAAACTGAAGCATGGAATGATTGGAGACGCACTGGCTACCCATCGCTGGAACCTTCTGCGGGCAATCAAACCAATGGAATTATTCCGCGAAGGTTCCCTTATCCCCTTAATGAATTAATTTATAATTCAGGCAATGTTCCTTCTGATCTTGTAATTACTGACCCTGTTTGGTGGGACTTTTTGTCAAACTAACTAACTATCTTATGTTATCATGAAGAATACTTTGATAATTAAATCAATTGCCGTAATCTTTACCGTGGTCCTTATTTTTGCTTGTGTCAATAAAAAAGACATGATTACAGGCGAATGGGTAATGGATTGGTATTTTTTAAATGGCGAAGGGCAAGACCAATCTACAACACTTAAATGGTCCTTTTTGGAAGATGGCTCCTTCAGACAATTAATTGAAAATCTAAATGGCAGAGAGGAACTAAAGGGGAATTGGTCTCTTGATGAAGATTCAGATTTGCTGGTCATGTATTATACCTCTACCCGAACTGAAGTAATATGGAGTGTCATTAAACTGGAAAGGGGCTTCATGGAAGTGAATCATACTACCCCCGGGTTCTTTGTTGAGAGAGGGTTTAAAAAGTTGCCTTGATGGCACTATTCTGATTTTAAGTTATGATTCGTTTTTCCGGGTTCGTGTTTTTGAGTTTTTTTCTTTTGGTTTCCCCTGTTTCTCCGGTGGCAAGCACAGCCCGAACTATTTCAGATCCAGTTCCGGTTAATGTTTTATTTGAGCGCCTGGAGCAAAAATATTCCGTCATTTTCTTTTTTCAGGAGGATTGGTTCAGGGGCAAGACTTACCCTTCTCACCTTGTGGATTTACCCCTTGAAGAAGCCGTTTCCCATATCATTTCCGGGCTGAACCTCGGCGCAACCTATATTGATGGCTATGTGGCCATTGTTCACTCAGCTATTGAGCAAGGAGGTTTTAGAATTTCCACTGAAGACCTTATAACCATTGGGAACCCTTTGTTGCTTGGCCGCCAGCGTTTTGCCATCGTCAGTGGAACAGTGCTGGATGGGAATACCGGAGAACCGCTGTTTGGGGCCGTAATTTTTTCGGAAGATACCGGCGAGGGTGCCACAGCCGGCATCGAGGGTTCATTTACCATACGCCTGCCCGTGGGCCAGCAGCGTATCCGGATTTCTTATGTGGGGTATGAAGAATCATACTGGAGGTTAATGGTTGCCAGCGATGGGGAAGCCAATTTTGAGCTTTTTCAGCAGGCCACCGCCCTTGACCCGTTTACACTTACTGCCAAGCGGGCCGAAGAACAGGTGAGAAGCCTGAAAATGGGCATGTTGTTCCTTGATTCAAAAACCCTGAAAGCGCTTCCGGGATCGTTTGGCGAGCCCGATATTGTCAGGTCAGTCACTTTTTTGCCGGGGGTGCAAACCGTAGGCGAGTTTGGAACAGGGTTTAACGTAAGAGGCGGTGGCTCGGATCAGAACCTGGTTTTGCTCGAAGGCGTGCCTCTTTTTAACGCTTCCCACCTTTTTGGGCTGATTTCAGTGGTAAACTCCGATATGGTCAATAATGTTACCCTGATGAAGGCCGGAATTCCTGCAAGTTTTGGCGAAAGGGCTTCAGCAGTAATGGATGTTCGAATGTCGGGGGTCATCCCAGAAAGGATAAGCATCCGTGGAGGGATTGGGTTACTTAACAGCAGGTTGCACTTTCAGGCACCCCTGTTCGATTCCAAATCCTCCCTTTCTCTTGGGGGCCGATCATCATACTCAAACTGGATTTTGCGTAACCTGCCGGATGCAGAGCTTATGAACAGCGATGCTAATTTTTATGACCTTAGCGGCGTTTTTACCACGCGGGTTGGCAAAAATGGAAACCTGACCCTGTTTGGTTACCAGAGCACCGATCACTTCCTATATGGAGGAGTCGATTCGCATGCGTATTCAAATCGCCTGGCCTCCATTAGGTGGGATGCCATGATTGGGCCTGATTTGTATTCACGACTCTCGTATGGGATCAGCCAGTACCAGAACCAGGTATTGCACGAAAAAGAATCAAACCCCAGGGATTCCTATCGCTTGGATAACAGCCTCGGTTACCAAAGCCTGAAGTGGCACCTTGACTTGAGTTTGCCTTCAGGTGCCACCTTCGAAGCAGGGCTGCAGGGCATATTAAATAAAGTTTATCCTGGTGAAATAAATCCGGTTGGAGAACAGTCCGTTTACCGGGCCTTTTCACTTGAACCCGAACAGGGGGTCGAATTGGCTGCCTTTTTTAGCAGTCGCTTTGATCTTAATCAACGGCTTGGCATGGAAGTGGGTTTGCGTGGGGTTCATTTTTCCCTGCTGGGTCCGGGAACTGTTTATTTGTATGATGAACAAAAACCCCGGCTTCAAGAAAATATTACTGACAGCATTGGTTTTGGTAAAAACGAAACGATATGGAGCCAATTCAGGCTGGAGCCGCGTGTCAATTTCCGATACCTTCTCGACGAAACCAGCTCACTGAAACTGAGTTACAGTCGACATAACCAGTTTATCCAACTGGTCTCCAATACGGCGGTTATGGCACCATCCGACATTTGGAAGCTTAGCGGTAACTATTTCGAAGGAATGCGTGCGGATCAGTTTGCACTGGGTTATTATCGCAACTTCAGTAATCATACTATTGAAACCTCGGTCGAAGCCTATTATAAAATTCAAAACGGTCTGCTCGATTACCGGAATGGAGCCAGGATAATGCTTAATCCATTTCTTGAAACAGACCTGGTGCCGGCGTCGGGATACAGTTATGGAATAGAATTATTTGTGCAGAAAAAAACCGGGCGCTTAACCGGCTGGTTCGGATATACCTACTCGCGTTCCATGCGTCGCACCCGGGAAGTTTTTGAGAGCCACATGGTGAACCAAAACAAGTATTTCCCTTCCATCTTTGATCAGCCCAATAATCTTAACCTGAACGCCAATTACTATTTATCGAGGCGCTGGAGAATATCCGCTACCTTTACTTATAATACTGGCCGGCCGGCTACCTACCCGGAACTGGTTTTTAATTACCAGGGGCATGAAGCCGTTTATTTTTCGGAAAGGAATAAGTATCGTTTGCCCGATTATCACCGGCTCGACCTGGCCATCAGTTTTGGGGAGAACCTGAGGCTTAACGCTCGGGGGAAGGGCAGCTGGACCCTTTCGTTGCTTAACGTTTACGGACGAAAAAACCCGTTTTCGGTATTTTATGAAAAATCGGTGGCCAATGAGGGAAATGATAATCGCCGCTACAGCCTTTACAAACTTTATATTATTGGCCGGCCCCTTCCGGTGCTGACCTATAACTTTTTATTCTGAAATGGCAAATAGATTTAAATATTGGCTTATCCTGGGGGGATTCGGGTTTCTGGTGGTCCTTGGTGCCTGCACTGAGATATTCGATCCGGAAATTGATCCGCAAGGAGAAGTTTTAGTGGTCGAAGGCCTGGTCACCGATCAATGGGGGCCGCATTGGATAAAATTGTCACAAGCCCTCCCTTATGATGGTAATTTTCAGGACCGCCCGGTGTCGAACGCCCGGGTATTCGTTGCAGACCAAAACGGGACTGAATTTTATCTATATGAACGTGAACCGGGCTTGTATCGCAGCTTCCCCGGTTTAAGGGCCCAGGAGGGTTATTCTTATGTGCTGCATATTGAAACAGAACAAGGTGAGTATTACCAGTCAACGCCCCAAATGCTTAACCCCGGACCACAGGTTGACAGCCTTGAATCGAGGTTTGCAAATATTTTGGTTGAGCAGCAAAACGCCCAGGGAGAGATATTTTTTGGAAATGTACCCGGACTCGAATTTACCGCAGAAATTGATGCTGAAAACGGCGCCAGTCCTTTGTTGAGATTTGAAGCCATGGTACTGGTTCAGTATGTTCTTTATGAACTCGGATCAGCCGATCCTGCATTTATGTATTGTCGCCGGAAGATGCCTCTCGATAATGATGTAAACATTGTAGTGCCTGATTTTGATTCATCAATAGGCGATGTCGTCAGACATAAGGTGGCGTTCATGCCGCAGTCATTTGGCGTATTTCATGGCGATCAGGAATGGGGGCTGTTGCGTCTTGATCGCCGAATCATTATTCTCAGGCAATATGCACTTAATCAGGAAGCTTATATTTTTTACAAAGGCCTGCGCGAACAACTTTCATCAGACGGTATGCTGTTCGATCCAATACCCGGTCAGCTTATTGGTAACATAAAGTGCCTGAGTGACCCTGGGAAACAGGCGCTGGGGCTTTTTGAAGTTTCGGCCGCATACACTTCAACCTTTGCCCTTATTCGCGAACCCATTAATGAGAACCGAACCCAAATATGGCGAATCCATGATTTGGATTATCTTTCTGAGCATGATTGTTCGTATGAGGTTGTGCCGTATGGCTGGCTTTATTGAAAAACGGATGCTATGAAAAGGCAATTTCTTTTTTCCTGCTATTTGTCGTCTTTTCTTTTGTTGGGTGCTGTATCTGGCTCCGGGGTTCCCGTTTACTCAGAAAATTTTTGGGGTGAAGAGGTTAGAATTTTTACCGACCGGCAGGTTTATGTGGCTGGTGAAACGGTTCATTTCAGGCTGTTTCACTTTTTTGAAGGCAGGCTGCTGCGTGAACCAGAGTTTATCTACCTGGTGCTTAAGAACCAGCCCGACGATAATGTGCTGGAACTAACCTATCGTTTTACCGGGGGGGATTCTTTTGGGAGCTTTTACCTTCCGGATACCCTGGGTACCGGCGCCTATCAATTGTTTGCTTATTCTGATGCCATGCACCGTAAGCCAGGCCTGCGTTTGCAGCCGGTCGACCTGTTTGTGATTAACCGCTTCGATGAAAATTTGGAGGGAGTGCCTTTTACTGACTCCCTGCCAGGAGAAATCGAAAAACAGCCAACACCAGGCATAACCGAGGACCCGGGGAACATTGCACTGCTAACAAACAAAGAAAAGTATTCCCGGCGTGAGGTGGTCAGTATCGAAATACAAAACCCTGGCGAATGGCTTGATGTGTCGGTAACAGTGGCCCGGCAGGAAGCCTTCCTCCCGGCGTTCCCTTCCCCAAATAGATTTCCTTTGCCTGCTGAAGCTGCCGGCCTGCAGTGGCCGCCATACAGGGAGCAGGAAGAATACCTGCTGTCAGGAAAACTTCTGAACGGGGAGGGTGACGAAGGCATCGGCGGGCTCAGGGTTTTACTATCTAAGCCCGACACCATTCTCAATTTATTGTATGCTGAGACCGATGAGAAAGGACGTTTTGTTTTCTCCCTGCCCGATTATTATTTTGGCAGTACCTTATACATGCATTTACTGGGGAATAATTTCTCAGATTTGTATTCCATAATGCTTGACAACAAGTGGGAGGTGAAGGGTGCTGAACCATTTTACCCCACGGCGTTTGATTCGGCTATGAAGGAATTTTTCGGCATGGTGCAAACCACTGCAGGGGTGACCAAAGCCTACCAGGTAGCCTTTGGAGCAGAAAATTCTGCCATTTCCGGGGAGCAAACCACAATGCCACCCCGGGTCTATTCCAAACCCACCCATACCTATCTGCTTGATGAATATGAGCCATTGGATGATTTACAGGAAATTGCCCGGGAACTGATCCCCTATTTGCGCATCAGAAGACAAGCGCAGGGTTTTTCGGCAAGGATCATGGATCAAAACCAGTCGTATTCATTTTTCACCATCCAGCCCATGATTTTTCTTGATGCAGTGCCGATCGAAAATATCGATACCCTGATGGATCTGAATTCTTCGCAGTTAAGCCGGATAGAGGTTGTGAGCTATCCCTGGCGCTATGGTCAGCTCGAGTTTGCTGGCATCCTGGCATTGTTCTCCAGGCAAAGGGAAAGCTTGTTGCCTGAGCGAAGCAAGCCTTCAAAGGTGTTTCATTTCCCTGAAGTGCTTGCGGCCAGCCGCCTTGTTATTCCCGATTATGCCCTGGATAAAGACCGGCTAAAAAGAGTGCCCGATTTCCGTCATACCTTGTACTGGGAGCCACGGCTGGTGGTCGAAAAAGGAGAAAACAGGCAAATCACTTTCTTTACCGGAGATTTGCCAGGCAACTATACCATTTATGTAAGGGGGGTTACCCGAGACGGGAAGAAAATTGGGCAAAAAATGACCATACAGGTTAAATTTTAATGAAGGAAAAACGGATGGTTGAGAGAATTCGAAAAACGAGCCAGTGCCATAGATTTGCAATGCTTGCCAGTCTTTTATTCTTTGCCTTTTTTCCGGGGGTTTCAGCAGTATCAGCACAAATGGCTTTGGCTCCCCTTCCGGGGAAAGTCACTTTCCCTGTAATACAGCATGCGGGCAGTCCTTATTTTCTTGAGGATTGGGCAAGGGGAGAGGTGCTGCTGAATAACGGACGCCGGGCTTCCGGGGTCCTGTTGCGCTACGATGGGCATGCCGATCGTCTGCTCTGGCTGGTGTCGGGCGAAGCAAACAAGCAGGTGGAAGTTGATAAGTACCTGGTTCAGGGTTTTGTTTTGAGCGCCCCGGACACCAGCTATCATTTTTTACGTGTGCAGGTAAGCGGTCTTTTTGGGTTTACAGATAGCCAGGTGTTTATGCAGGTGTTGCAGGAGGGTTCCGTTTCTTTGCTGGTTTTCCGGGGGGTAAGGCTGTCGAGCCGGCTCGGACCCGTGGCAGATCACCAGGGGCGCGTCAGGCAGGCACTTACGCTGATCGGGGAGCCCAGGTATTTTTTGCAGTTTCCCGACGGAACAATAAAAAGGATAAGCCTCCGACGGCGCAGCTTTATCCAGGCCATAGACGCGCATATGCCGGGGTCATGGGAATCGTTGCGGGGACAAAACCTGCGGTTTCGTGCCGAGGCCCATGTGGCCCATACCGTTTATAAGCTAAACGATATGCTGAATAATTGATGGCTCATGTAAAAGCCAGGCTGTGGTTATATATAGCCACTCTGCGTCTTTTTTCGAAAAATTCTTTTGTTCTTTTTAAAAATCCATTTTCTTTATTAAATGCCATGAATACAATCTTTTACAAATAAAAAATCCACAGTTCAGCGGAAAAACACAAAAAGGCTGCATTACTGGCGGATTAATAATATTTAACAGTAGTTAACCTACTTTAACAATTTTTTATAAATTTACCCTCGGTTTTGTTGAAACTATTAATAAAACCCAAACAAAACAATACATTATCAACTAAAACAAAACAAACATGAAGCGAATTCTGATTCTATCCGGACTTTTGCTGCTAATGGGCGCAAGCCTTTATGGGCAAACGATTCGGGTTACCGGTAGGGTAACAGATGCTGCCGATGGCAGCACCCTGCCCGGAGTGTCGGTGGTTGTTCAAGGCACCACACTGGGAACCGTGACCGACATCAACGGCCGTTACGAGATCAACACCGCACCGAATTCCACCCTGGTTTTCTCCTTTATCGGGATGACCTCGCGTGTAGTGGCTGTTGAGAGCCGCAGTGTAATTAACGTTGCACTGGAGTCGGAAACGGCGATTCTGGATGAAGTCCTCGTAGTTGCCTATGGTACGGCCCGCCGTGGTTCATTTACCGGGGCTGCTACACAGGTAACTTCCGAGAAGATCGAGTCCAGGCCAATTTCTCACCTTTCAAGGGCCATTGAAGGGCAAGCCGCCGGGGTACAGGTTACCTCAGGTTCGGGTCAGCCCGGAACAGGTCAGGCTATCCGTATTCGTGGTTTTGGCTCAATTTCAGCGAGCAATGCACCACTTTATGTTGTAGATGGTGTGCCTTATGAGCTCGACATCTCTAACCTTAACCCCAACGACATTGAAAGCATTTCTGTTTTGAAGGATGCTTCAGCTACGGCGCTCTACGGTAACCGTGCCGCCAATGGTGTGATCATGATCACCACCAAGCGTGGTTCGGCTGGCCGCAGCCAGTTTGAGGTAAGGGGAACCCAGGGCTTCAGCGTAAGAGGTCTTCCCGAATACGACAGGGCCAACGCCATGCAGTTTGTTCAGATGAACTGGGAAGCTTATTATAATCAGTTACATTACTCAGAAGGCGTTGCCGCTGATGATGCCAGACTGTTTGCTGGTGGTATTCACCCCAACCAGGGTGGTGTTGCCAGCCTCTTTACCGGCACCAACACTGGTGATGGCTTGCTGGCCTACAACCCCTTTAATGTGGCAGGCAACCAGATTTTCAATGCCGATGGCTCCATTAACCCCAGTGCCAACCTTATCTATTCGGCCGATGACCTCGACTGGGCCAAGGCCATGATGCAACTGGGCGACCGTAAGGAATACAACGTGCTGTATTCGGGTGGTACCGCCAAAACTGACTTCTTCGTGTCGGGCGGTTACCTCAACGAAAACGGGTACTTGTTAAAGACCGACTTCGAAAGGATTACCGGCCGTTTGAATGTGAACACCCAGGCCACCGAATGGTTCCGCACAGGTATCAACCTGGCTGCCAACGTCAGCTTCTCGCAAACTGCCAGGGACGGCTCCAGCACCGGCTATGTGAACCCCTTCTTTTTCTCGCGCAACATTGGTGCAATTTACCCGGTGTATGCCCAGGAAAGACTGACTGGTAATTTCATACTTGATGAAAATGGAAACAAGATCTACGACCTTGGCAATATGGCACCTTTGGGTCTTCCTTTCCGCCCCGCCGGTGCTTTCTCTGGCCGCCACGTGCTTGCCGAGACCATGTACAACGAAGGCGACTTCCGCCGCAACGTGCTCAGTGGTCGTACCTTTGCCGAGTTTAAATTCCTCCAGCATTTTACATTTACCATTAACGCCTCTATGGACGTGAACGGGTACAATGCAAAAAGCTATGACAATACCATTGTTGGTGACGGTGCTCCCGCCGGACGTGCAAGCCGCACATCTACCCAGACCACCTCGCTCAACTTCAACCAGCTGCTCAACTACTCGCAGCGTTTCAACCTGCACAGCGTTGACTTCCTTGTAGGTCACGAAAACTTTGATTATACCTATGATTACCTCTATGGCTTCCGCCAGAACATTGTATTGCTGGGTAATTATGAGCTGATCAACTTCACTACTACCAACTCTCTTACTTCCTACCAGCACAACTATCGCAACGAAGGTTACCTGTCTCGCCTTAACTACGGTTACGACGACAAGTATTTCCTTTCTGGTTCATTCAGGCGCGATGGCAGCTCCAGGTTCTTCAGAGATGTACGCTGGGGTAACTTCTGGTCAGTAGGTGCCGGCTGGCGTCTCGACCGCGAAGCTTTCATTCAGAATATTCCGCAAATCAACATGCTTATGCTTCGCGCCTCTTACGGTGAAGTAGGTAATGATGGTTTGAGTTCCTATTATCCATGGCAGGCATTGTACCGCCTTGGCCGTAACAATGCTGCTGAGCCCGGTTTCGACCAGTCGTCGCTGCCTTCCTATGACCTTACCTGGGAATCGAACAACACCGTTAACATTGGTCTTGAGTTCGGTGCTTTCCAAAGGCTGCGCGGTAACATCGAATGGTACCACCGTATTTCTGACGACTTGCTGTTTTCCGTTCCCCTGCCGCTTTCGACAGGTATCAGCTCGCGCGACCTGAACATTGGTGCCATGTACAACCAAGGTATTGAACTCAGGGTTGCTGCCGACATTTTGAAGGAGACCGCCGTGAAGTGGACCATCGATTTGAATGCTTCTACTGTGAAGAACCAGATCACCCGTATGCCTTTTGGTCCTGAAGATGAGATTATCACCGGCACCAAGAAACTTATGGAAGGTCGCTCTATTTATGATTACTGGCTGCGCGAATGGTATGGTGTGGATCCTGCTGATGGCCTTGGCCTGTATCGTCCTGAAAATATCTGGACCGATGACACCCAGTCCGCTCTCAGGGCCGACATTCGTGTCCTGGGTACTGACACCCTTACCCACCTTGCTGCCAATGCCAGGTATGGTTATGTTGGAACAGCTATTCCTGATCTTATGGGTGGTATCACCAATATTTTCTCATACAAGAATTTTGAGTTCTCTATCCTTATGACTTACCAGGTTGGTGGACTTATTTACGACGGCAACTACAACAGCCTGATGACTTACAGCTCCTGGGGTGGTGCCATGCATGTCGACCTGCTCGATGCATGGAAGCAACCCGGCGATGTGACGGATATCCCGAGGCTCGATCCCACTAAAACCACCGACAACAACGCTGCTTCCAGCCGCTGGCTTATCGATGGCTCCTTCCTGAACCTGCGTTCAGTGAATATGACCTATACTCTGCCAAGGACCCTGACCGAAAGGCTCAAGATTCAGAATGCCAGGATTTATGCTTCTGCCGAAAACCTCTTCATGTTCAGCAAACGGAAAGGTATGGACATTCAGCAAAATTTCGCTGGTACCACTTCGAACACTTACACCCAGGCCCGTATCATGACCCTTGGTATCAATTTATCATTCTAAAACAGCAAGACAATGAAAAGACTTTTCATAAAACTAATAATCCTGGCAATGGTGGTCATTGTTCCGCAGTCGTGCAGCGATGATTACCTTGAGATTTACCCGACCAGCGCCGTTTCGGAAGCTGACGTGTTTTCCAACACAGCCAATACCTGGGGTGCCCTGAACGGGATTCACCGTTTCTTGTATGCCCAGTTCCAAGGCCGACAGTCGCACGCCGGCCAGAGTGGCTTCATGATTCAGCACGAAATGATGGCAGAAGACCTGGTGAACCACACCACCGGTAACGGCTGGTTTATTGCCTTGCACCGCTGGACTGCCCACCGCAACGACAACTCTTGGGAAACCTTCCTTTCATGGCGTTTCTATTATCAGATCATTGGCAACGCCAATATGATTATTACCTTTGTTGACAATGCCGAAGGCCCCTCTGCCGACAAGGAGAACATCAAAGGCCAGGCCCTGGCATACCGCGCATGGGCATACCTCCAGCTGGTACAGACCTATGCCAAGCGTTACGACTGGACTGCCATTCCCAACAACCAGCTGGGTGTTCCACTGGTACTCGAACCAACCACCGAGGGCTTACCCCGCGAAACGGTTGAGAATGTGTATATTCAGATCAATTCCGACCTTACCCAGGCCATTACCCTACTGGAAGGAAAAACTCCTCCAGTTGCAGCCAGCGCCGGAAGCTTTAAGTCGCACATTACCGTGGACATAGCCAGGGGTATCAAAGCCCGCGTGGCAATGGCCCAGGGCGACTGGCCAACTGCTGCACAACTGGCAAACCAAGCCCGTCAGGGTAAACCCCTTATGACACCAGCCCAGCTTCTTGGTGGTTTCAGCGACAAGGGAAATCCTGAATTTATGTGGGTAAGCCACGTACAGGAAGACCAGACTACTTATTTCTACTCTTTCTTTGCCTATATGTCGTGGAACTTCAGTTCTACCAATATCAGGCAGAATCCCAAGAAAATCAGCCTTGCACTGTATAACCTGATTTCCGACACAGATATTCGCAAAGGTCAGTTTGCTGCTACTGCCGAGGAAGCCCGCCAGCGTCAGCCTGCAACAAACTTTGCAGTGGCTGCCCAGCAAAGCTTCAAGTTTTCTGCTGCAGGCGCTGCTGACAGTCGTGGCGACCTGTGCCATATGCGTGCCGCTGAGTTGTACCTGATAGAGGCAGAAGCACTTGCCCGCCAAGGCGGACAGGATGTTGCTGCACGCCAGGCGCTGTACGATCTGATCTCTACCAGGGATCCTGAATATGTGCTGTCAACCAACAGCGGCGCAGCCCTGATCGAAGAGGTCATGACACACCGTCGTATTGAGCTCTTTGGCGAAGGCTTCCGCTGGCTCGACCTGAAACGCCTGAATCTGCCCCTCGACAGGAACGGTTCAAACCACCAGAGTTCCGTGGCCATTAAAATGGAAGAACCCGCTGGTTCAATCCTCTGGCAATACCTTATTCCCAGGGAAGAGATTAATGCCAACGAGAATATGGTTCAGAATGATGTGTAGATAATTTGTTTCATGTTTTAGAAAAAAGGGCGGTTTTTCCGCCCTTTTTTTATTGGTTTTCGCAAGCTTTGAAAAACGGCCAGGGGGATTTATTGTTTTTTCCTTTAAATTGAACTCTGGTCATTTTTTCAAATATGCTATCCATTTTTAACTAATTGGAGTAATTTTGTTTAAAATGCATTAAACGGAATACTTTATGGAAGAAGAAAACCTGCAGCCCCCCCTGCGCATTGGCATTACCCACGGCGATGTGAATGGCATTGGCTATGAAATCATAATGAAAACCCTTTCGGATACCAGGGTGCTCGACTTTTTTACCCCTGTGGTGTATGGCTCGTCCAAGGTGGCTTCCTACCATCGCAAGGCCCTCGATCTGCACGATTTTAACTTTAATATTGTGAAATCGGCTGAATTTGCCCAAAACGGCAAGGCCAACCTGGTAAACATCTATCAACAGGAAATCAAGATCGACCTGGGGCAGTGTACCGACATTGCCGGGGAAGTGGCCTTCCTTGCCCTGGAAGCAGCCACCGAAGACATGAAAAGAGGCCACCTCGATGCCCTTGTTACCGCTCCCATTAATAAACAAAATATCCAGAGCGAAGCATTTAACTTTCCGGGGCATACCGAGTACCTGGCCAAAAAGTTTGGCATAGGCGAAAGCCTAATGCTGATGGTAAGCCACCATATGCGTATCGGTGTCATAACCGGCCATGTGCCTTTATCGGAGGTTCCGGGCATGATCACCCGCGATCTGATCATGAAAAAGGTCAGGCTTATGAACCAGTCGCTAACGCGCGACTTCGGCATCCGCAAGCCACGCATCGCCATCTTGGGTCTTAACCCTCATGCCGGCGACATGGGCGTGATTGGCAAGGAGGAGCTGGAGGTCATCATTCCGGCCATTCAGCAAGCCTTCGATGAGGGTATCCTGGCCTTTGGCCCTTATCCTGCCGATGGCTTCTTTGGCTCGGCCTCCTACCGCAAATTTGACGGTATCCTGGCCATGTACCATGACCAGGGGCTGGTGCCCTTCAAGGCCATGTCGTTTAAGAGCGGGGTAAACTTCACTGCCGGCCTGCCTTACGTGCGCACCAGCCCTGCCCATGGCACCGCATACGACCTGGCAGGAAAGAACGACGCCTCGCCCGATGCCTTCCGCGAAGCGGTTTACCTTGCCATAGATGTGGTAAGAAACCGCCGCATGTACCAGGAGATCACTGCCAACCCATTGTCGGCCTCGGCCCTCGATGCCGATACCGACAGCGACCGCAACGCCCTGAAGGAACTGCCCGATAGCAGCGATTAGTCTTAGTGAATCTTTCTTCCATGCCTGCATACACGCTTTCTGAAATTTGTGATATGGCCGGGGGGCAGCTGTTTGGCACACCTTTGCCCGATTTGGCCATCAGGCATTTGCTCACCGACAGCCGGCGACTGATAGCGCCTGGGGGCTCCATGTTTGTAGCCATAGTTAGCCCCAAAAACGATGGGCACCGCTACATCGAAACCCTGTTTGAGCGGGGTGTGCGCTGCTTCTTGGTGTCGCGGCTGCCAGTTGGCCATTCTCAAATGTTTGAAAAGGCTGCATTTATCAAGGTAAACGACACCCTTGCGGCATTACAGCAACTGGCTGCAGCCCACCGGGCTTTGTTCAGCCTTCCCGTGGTGGGCATTACCGGCAGCAACGGCAAGACCATAATTAAAGAATGGCTTTTTCAGCTCCTTGCGGAGAAAATGCCCGTGGTGCGCAACCCGCGCAGCTACAACTCCCAGATGGGCGTGCCACTATCGGTCTGGCAGATTGAACAGGAACATCAACTTGGTGTTTTTGAGGCCGGTATCTCCCAACCCGGCGAAATGGAGAAGCTTGAACGGGTCATAAAACCCCAGGTGGGCATTTTTACAAATATCGGTCCGGCCCACGATGAAGGCTTCCCCGAAAGGGAAATAAAAATACGTGAGAAACTGAAGCTGTTTGCCAATGCCAATACCCTGATCTATTGCCGCGACCATTCCGAGCTGGATCATTACATTAGGAAATGGCAGGCGCTTCACCACAATGTTCGCTTGTTTTCCTGGTCAACCAAGACTGGTGCTGACTTGCAGGTGGTTTCACTTCACCGGAGCGCTACTCACACCCAAATCCGTGTGGAGTACCAGGGAAAGGGCTTAGAGTTTGAGATACCCTTCGCTGACCATGCTTCTGTGGAAAATGCCCTGCATTGCATGGCTTTTCTTTGCCATATGGGATACAGCAACGGCTGGATCAGGGAAAAAATGGCCCAGCTGCAGCCCGTGGCCATGCGCATGGAAATGAAAGAAGGCATTAACAACTGCCTGGTAATCAACGACAGCTACAACAACGACCTGAACTCACTGTCCATTGCCCTCGACTTTCTGAACACCCAGACCCGCCACCCTCAAAAAAACCTGATCCTTTCCGATATTTTACAAACCGGTATCCCACCTGCAGCCTTATATGCCGAGGTGGCCGGTTTGATAAAAGCCAAAGGTGTGGGCCGGCTTATTGGCATTGGCCAAGATATTTCTGAACACAAATTAGCTTTCGACCTTCCTTCGGAATTTTACAATACCACCGAAGATTTTCTGGCTGCGTTTAGCCCTCTGCATATTCACAACGAAGCCATACTGCTCAAGGGCGCCAGGGTGTTCGGCTTTGAGCGCATCAGCAACCTGCTGCAGCAAAAAGACCATCAGACCATTTTGGAGGTAAACCTTGATGCCCTGGTACATAACCTGAACGTTTACCGCTCGTTGCTCAAACCCAGTGTCAGGGTAATGGCCATGGTGAAGGCTTTCTCATACGGAAGTGGCAGTGTGGAGGTGGCCGGGGTGTTGCAGTACCACCATGCCGACTACCTTGCCGTGGCCTATGCCGACGAAGGCAAGGAGCTGCGAAAGGGCGGCATCCATATTCCCATAGTGGTTATGAACCCTGAGGTGCGAAGCCTGGAGGTGTTGCACAAATACCGGCTGGAGCCTGAAGTATACAGCCTGAAACTCTTGCACAGGGTGGCACAAGCTGTCAGGAACTTTGAAGCCGTCAGCCAGGAAAGTCCTTTCCTGATACACCTGAAACTCGACACGGGCATGC